>ENA-OUQF01000232-OUQF01000232.1-human-gut-metagenome-genome-assembly--contig:-NODE-232-length-47833-cov-8.894261_pt1 | contig 47833 bp, 50 predicted proteins | sample MGYA00237947_ERZ548826 | MGnify/ENA primary metagenome ERZ548826 (study PRJEB26490, sample SAMN05194701) | human gut metagenome | biome: terrestrial biome; feature: human-associated habitat; material... | reverse complement strand
ATAATGTGCCTACCGAAACAGACGCATAAAAAACGCAAACTCCGATAGTCGCCAAACTAACCGGATGAGAAACGGATAACGTCGCCATCTCAGTGGAATTTGCATTTTTGTCAAAATTCTCTGAGATGACATAGCGGAAAAAGCGTATTAAAAAAATACACCCGTTTCTCTCAATTATTCGGTTAGTTTGGCAAGAACTATTATAACGCATTTTTCATGATTTGTCAGCCGAAAAAACAAAAAAGAATCACGTTTGAGAAAAAAAGCAAAAAACGTCCCGAAGCGAGGGAGCTTCGGGACGTGTAACCAATCCTTGCGGGAAAAGTTATCTCTTGGAGAACTGCGGAGCGCGACGAGCGGCTTTGAGACCGTACTCAAGCAGTATTTTTGCCTTTTCCCCTGTATTTACAAGGCTTTTCGAGCTCTGTATTGCTGTTTTCCCCTACGAGTTAACCCATCAATTTACCGACTTTTCTCCATTGTCATGAGGCTCAAAAGCTTGGTTTACTACCGATGCCAATTCCCAAGGTTTATTATACTTAACCTTTGCGTAAATGTCCATCGTCACCTTGCTGTTCTCGTGACCGGCTAAATACTGTACGGTCTTCGGATCAACGCCTTCATGAATAAGATTCGTGATATATGTGTGTCGAAGGAGATGCGGTGTCACATCAAAATCCAGCGTGTAATAGATGCTCTTATCGGTTCTGCATCTTTCTCCAAGCTTCGGTGAAATGGTGTGATGGATTTTCTCTCCATTGATATACCGATAGATTTTTCTTTCCTTCACTGTGCGAACAGTAATATAGTGCCACACCCGGCTGAACTGAGAATATGACAAAGGCTGACCGTCTGAGTCGGAAATAACATAGTCAGAGGAAGATTTTTCTCTTTCACTGCGGAGGCAGTCAACAAGAAGCTGTGGAATTGGAATATCTCTTCTTGCTGCCGGTGTTTTCAGAACCGATGACACTTCAGGTCGATTCTTCACGGACCTCCATGCTCTGCGTACTGAAATATATGGAGTCTCTCCGTCAATATGGACGCAATCCCACTGAAGGCCTAAAATCTCTTCCCGTCTGAGCCCGGCGTACAGTCCGAGCATTACAAACAAGTAGGGAGGAAGGTCCTTGATCGTATCAAGAAGCGTAGCTATCTGTTTATCTGTAAGCGCAACCTTTTCTTTTTTTACTTTACCTCCTCGCGGGTTGATACATTCTGCCGGATTATCTCTGATTACGTCACTCTCTACCGCAGAGTAAAAAACGCACTTTACAAGCATGTTTACTGTTCCATAAAGCCCCTTTGACTTTTTTGAAACCGGAACCATAAGCATTTTCAGATCGTCTGCTGTTATTTCATCAATATACCGGTCTCCAATAGGCTCGATTATGTGTTTTTCCATAGCCTTTCGATACCCTTCCAAAGTGTTGGGTCTGACTGTGGCAGACTTCATCTTTAGCCATTTCTCGCAGTATTCGCGGACCGTTGGGTTGTTTTTTCGGAAGATAGCTTCTGCAACGGCCCTAGAAGCGGCTTGTGCTTTATCATAGACCTCCTCGCAGGTTTTGCCGTAAATATCAACTTGCTTACCATCGGCATCAAGAATCCTTGTTCTGTAATACTCGCTGCCATTCTTTGTTATTTTACTGTACTCCGGAATAACTTTTTTCTTAGCCATAATAATCCTCCTATAATGAGGGGGATGGACGTCAGCGCGTTCCATCCCCATTTGTTACTGCGCAATAGTATCGTTCCACTGTTTGAAGACATGCTCAAGCATAGGAGCAACATCTTTAGGTCGGTTATACTTTGCCTTTGCGTATATATCCATTGTGATCTTACTGTTCTCGTGTCCCGCAAGATACTGAACCGTCTTCGGATCAACCGAAGCATAAATCAAGTTCGTGATGTAAGTATGACGCAGTTGATGCGGCGTCACATCAAAATCCAGACTGTAAACAACGTGCCCGTTGTTGCGAGCTTTTTCACCCAAGACAGGATAGAGTGTGTATTTCACATATTCCCCTCCGACGTATTTTTTCGCCGGGCGAGGCTTCGCTGTCCTTGTTGTAATGTAGGTCCAAAGCCTTTTGAACTGAGTATAAGAAAGTGGCTGACCGTCTTTGTTGGCAATCACATATTCTGATGATGAAGATTCTTTTGCTTCTTTTAGGGCTTCCAACAACTGTGGAGGAAGAGGAATGTTTCTCTTCGCAGCCTTAGTTTTTAGCTCCGTCATTATGACCGGCTTGTTGTTTTCCGTATGCCATGCCCTGCGAACTGTAAGGTATGGTGATTCCACATCCAGATATACGGAGTCCCATTTCAAAGCAAGGATTTCTTCTCTGCGAAGACCCGCATATAGTCCAAGCATAACAAACAAATAAGGCGGTAAGCCTTTTGTAGCCTTTAGCAGCTTGTCAGCCTGTTCGTCGGTTAATGGTGTTCGTTCCTTTTGCGGGACGCCGCCGCCCTCCGGAGATAGATATATGGTGGGATCTTTGTCAATCACCTTACTCTCAAATGCCGAGCGGAATATGCACTTATAAAGCACATTTACTGACTTGAATACGGACGCGGACAATTTCGATGCCGGAATGATGGCAAGTCGGATGTCGTCCACCGTAACGTCTCCCATTTTCATATCGCCAAGAGGCCCGATAATGTGGTTCTTTACTTTGGACCGATAGTCTATCATGGTGGTCTCTCGAATATTGGCCGATTTCATAAGAAGCCATTTCTCACAGTATTCTCTTACTGTCGGAGTGTTTCTACGAAAGGTCTTGTTTTCAATCTGTTTTTCAACCTCCAAAACTTTTTCGTAGAGTTCCTCTCGTGTCGCTGCGTATAAAGAGAAGCGATTACCCTCGTCATCGCTGACACGAGTTCTGAAATACGTATTTCCTTTAATCTGCACTGTTCCGTAATCCGGAAGTGTCGGTTTTCTTTTTGCCATTTAGTTTAGTCCTCCTTTTTAATCGCCCCTTTTCTTCCTATATGTGGAGCGTGAAGGCTCAGTGGGCTTTGCCCTGCGCGTACATTTTGCGATGTACTCTTCAATTGCTGTTTCGGTGAAATACACACAGCCATTTTCAACGAACTGCACATAGGCTATCGTTCCATTGAGCCTTGCTTGATCCAGCGTTTTAATGCTGATCCCTAAAATCCGAGCGGCATCTTTTCTTGAAATTAAGTTCTGCATATTTCAACCTCGTTTCTGAAACACGCATTACCGGAGACTGAAAAGAAGTGCCTTGCAAATATAATGTTATTCATTTTCAGCCCTTCTTTCCAATGTGCGAATCTTGTGTTTTGCGGACATTTGTACATTTGTCCTTTTGCAGATTAGAAAATCAAAGCCCAAGCGACTATTACAGTAGGTGCAAAGATCCTTGTTAATCTGATACGGGTCCTTCCTCATGATTTTGTAAGACGGAATATCATAAAAGGCACTCGCACATCTTTGGCATAAGCAAAGTTCCATTTCTTCAACGTATTTATCCATAGTATTCGTGTTCATAACCTCCTTTTCTGATGCATGAGATATATCCCCTCAAGGGGTAGAACACGAGAAAGCCAAAAATATAAGGTTCATTGTGAATTTCTTAATTTTTTTCTGATCGTTTTTATTCTCTGCGATATTGATGATTGTGTTTTTTTAGTTCGGCTACAGATTTCTTTCTGTGTTAACTTTTGAAATGCCAGCTGATCCAACAGTTCCAAATCTTCAACGCTTAGCTTAAGCAACTTATTAAGCAGATTTTTATCTTCAATCTCATCGAACCACCACAAGTAAACTGACTGATCTGGCTCCATGTCGATGCAGAAAACATCAGAGAACTTTTTTAGCAAAGCATTTTGGGAGTCGTCTTCAAAGTCTGTGTCCTCGCTCACCAAAGGCTGTGTCCATCGCTGATACGCAATATCACGGCTCAACTGTTTTTTGTCGTATTCATATAGCTCATCTATCTGAACTTCGGTCATTCCTGCTGCAAGATACTCTTTTCTGAGTTTTTCTTGCTCTTTTTCAAATTGCTTGTAAATACTTCCCATATTCATTTCGTAATCTCCTTTGAATTCTTGAATTTTGGCGAAATCAAAAATTCGGAGATTACGGATATTCAGCTAAGTAACAGAGCCATATATAAAACATTAGGAGTTCCTTTCCCGCGCTTGCTGGAAGGAACTCCTAACACAGTACGAAGCTATTAAACGCGCAAAAAAGCACCGTCGAATCGAACCAAGACGTATGGATATTATTATCCTATAGTCTCAATTCGGCTTCGTACGGTGCTTGGTAGTTTTTCAGCCCTTTCGGGTCCTGCTCCGCTCGCGCGATTAAAAGTCGATTAATTATTTGTTTTTATCTAAGAGGTTTCTTGCTTCTCGAAGTGATTCGATAAACGCCTCTCTTTTTTATTGTCCTGAACATTGCGGTATCAATGAGCTCGTTGAACTTGCACTTCTGGCACTTCACCCGTGTTATATGGTGATCTGTACCATAAACTTCAAGGAGATAAAATCCACAATTCGGGCATTTTATCTCCCGCTTAACAAGTCTTTCGGCCTGCCGTCTGGATAATTCCAGTTTGCTGACAATCTCAACCGGCAGAGGCTTCTGATACCTTTCTGCTACTGTTTGCATCATGACGGCATCACACCCCCTCGATTAAACGAAGTGAGATACTCGTCAATAGGATGAAGATCTATCAGATTTAGCTCCTTTAATCTTGTAAACAGTGGCGAGTAGTTTACTCCCATTGCATCAGCCATTTTCTGAACAATTATCTTCTGATCCTGTGCCATTACATAACCGTCATAGGCCACGATTTTATTACCGCCGTTATACTTCTTCAATACCCTCAAAACGAGAAATAAGGGCATCAAAAAGCATGCGGCTGCACGGTTCGTAAACGCTTCGTTGATAGACATCATTTCATGGAGCATATCTTGTGTGTAAGTCATTTCACCGTCAAACTCGCTGTGGAAAGCAGCGTTTGTTTGAGCAGGGATATGCTTTGCAATAACAAAATGAGCTCCCTCATGTGCTATCGTGAATCTCTTTTTGCCAATTTCACTTGGCCTCTGTAAGTAGTTTTCAATTACTGCGGTTCCCGCCGGATAGAGCACTTGCACTTTTTGATTTCCTCGCATAACCCATATCGGACGAATACCGTCTGAGAAAAAGCCTATCCTGCCCGGATCAGGCTCAGCGAATGTCTCATAGACGATTGGAATACCCAAATATTCCGTGACAAAGGCTTCAATGTCCACACAATGCGCATTCGTATAATGTTTGCGCTTCATGAAATCCTTTATCAAGGCTTCACAGAGATTTTCAATCTCGTCATAAGTAGCGAATTTCTTCACTGCCTACACCTCCTGTCAAAGCCATCACATACCATTCGTGATTGACTCGGTAAATATATTTTTCCGCACTACCGATTATTACCGTGTAGCGAATTCCTTCATATTCGTTAGCTGAAGAAGCTCCGTGATATAATACCCGCGAAATTGGAAAGCGACGACCATCATTCCAAATAATAGCTCTTGGGATTATTTCTCCGTCAGAGCGATCTTCAATTTCAACCTCAACAGGTACTTTGTTCAACTCAGTCGAACTCCTTCCTTACAAACTTTTGATAACGTGTTTGGCAACCCCCTGGACAGTAAGTTCATTAACCAAAATAGTCTTTCCGGGATAAACCGCCTCGTTCATATATTCAAGAATAACCTTATGATTTTCATTGAAACCGGCAAACCGTTTCAAAGTATTTTGGCTTTGATCATCAAGGGCAACAACAATATCCCCGATTTCTGCTGTCTGCTGTTTCAAGATGACAACGAGATCTCCCTCAGAGATGCCGGCATCTTCCATAGAATCACCTTTGGCGCGGAGAATATAAAAGTCGCCTTTCCCAAAAAGGTTGGTCGGAAGATTTACGTATTCTTCGACGTACTCTTCTTCTGCTTGTGCTTCCCCACAGGGAATACTGCCAACGATAGCAGCGCGAGCTGTATTCATTGTCCGATGGTTAAGTTCCTTTGTGTCAATGCTAACACCATCGTAAACGAGGAGACCTTCTTCGTTCATTTCCATAAGGTATCGGTATATCGTTGACTTGTTGACGCCCAACTCGTCACCGATCTCTTTCAGCGATGGTGTTCTTCCAGCATTTCTTTTCCAGTCGTTTACAACATCGCAGATTCTATTTTTGAAATCAGCACTTCTTGAACGCATATTCATTACCTCGCTTTGCTCTCTGCAACGATCGTTGCATTATCATTATATTCATAGTGGACGTTTCGGTCAATAGGTGAAAAGAAAGGTGGGTTCGTTTGAACCCACCTCTTGACATTTTTCTTATTTGAATTTCTCCAGTATCCTCGCAAAGCCATCTATGGCTTGTTGTGGGGCAGTAATTTTCATCTTCCCGCCGAAAGAGAATACCCACCCATAAAATGTTTGACTCAAAGAAACTGTCGTTTCCACCAAAAAATGCTTATCGTCAGCCGGAGCTGTAAATACTTTTTCTCCAAATCGGTCGATAATATGCTTCATCAGCTCATTCTCGCAAAGAAGTGTCACGTGGCAGTCATTACCATCATACATTGAGAATATCTGTGAGAAATAATCAGATACATCAAAGTCCTTCGGCTTGCGAACAGCCGTCATTTCAGAAATCCGCATATCAATCATTCGGTCAATGCGGAACTTGACCACCTTCTCATGACTGTCTGAGTAACCAAGAACATAATAGCAGTCATCATTCCAGACCAGTGCATAAGGGGAAAGAGAATAAACCTGTCCTTGATGCTTTAAGACTTTTTCTTTGTTTTGATTATACTCTTGATACTGGAACGTGATCCTTTTCTTTTCCCTTATCGCCGTATGGATATTATCTACTAAATAGAAGATTCCTTCATTGCTGGCTTTGATTCTCTTGTCTACATACAACTGTCGTTTCAATATGCTACTCTGATGTGGTCCAACAAAAGTTGAGAGTTTCTCAATCAGAGCTTTACTTTTCTTCGTTGGGATAAAACGAGACGATTGAACTGCATCAACAAGCAATTTTACTTCTGCAAGTTCAAAGACACGTACATCAAGGAAATACAGATTATGTTCCTCTCGTTTACAATCAATATCAATACCGATCTCAATAAGCTCGTCTATATCCTTTGAAATTGTCTTTCGCGTAGCATTATAGCCAAAGCCCTCCAAATATGCGGCAATATCCTTAATGGTCGCTGGGTGGTCAATATCCGAGTTGTCCCACAAGTATTTCAATACAAGTAGAGTTCGATTCGGTTTTTCCTTGGTTATATCCATAACTATCACTCTTTTTCTTCTTGCAACTTCGGATGCTGCATATAGAAGATCTCTTTCTGCCGCTCAATTTCCGTTCTCAGTTGTTCTTTTGAAGGAAGATATGTCAGGTATTTCGACATAAACAACCGCTCATTATCGTGCAGTACAGAGTATCGTGCAATATCTTCATCAGTTTCGGCGCAGAGCAGTATGCCTATCGTCGGATTATCTCCCTCTTTGCACTTTAAGTCATTATACATCTTGACATACATATCAATCTGCCCAACGTCCTGGTGTGTTATCTTGCCCATTTTCAAATCTATAAGGACATAACATTTCAGTTCGATATTGTAAAAAACGAGGTCAATGTAATAATCTTCGGTTTCCGTGACTATATGTTGCTGGCGTGCAACAAACGCAAATCCTCTGCCCATTTCCATCAAGAAATCTCTAATGTGCGATAGAATTGCCGATTCCAAATCGCTTTCCAGAAAGGTATCTTCATTCTTAAATCCAAGGAATTCAGCCACGACCGGACTTTTAATCAATTCAAAGCCAGACTTTTGATATGCTTTTGTTTTTTCCTGCATTTCCGCAATGACAGCTTCCTTTTGAGGAGTTTGTAACAGCCGATAGTAATATTGTGTACTGATATTTCGATCCAGCGTTCGAGAACTCCAGTTTTCTTTTGCCGCTTCATTCAGATACCAGATACGAGCATTTTCATCAGAAACACGGAGTAAACTGCGTAAATGCGTCCAATTCAGATTTTGAACGCATGCGTTCAAAATTGCTTCGTCAGGGAAATATGAGTAAAACTTTCGATAATAATGCAAGTTGCGCTCGGAAAACCCTTTTCCGAATTCCTTTGTCAGCTCATCAGAGAGCGCAGCAATCAAGTGTTTACCATATTCTGCTCGATCTTCCCCCGCTTGTTCCTGCTCAATAATTCGCTTTCCTATATTCCAGTAGGTCATAATCATAGCGGTGCTTGCCGCACTGTAAGCAGACTCACGTCCCGCTGCAATAATGTTCCGGATATCCGTAATGACTGACTGGTAAAGTATCATATCATTGCTCATCGTTCTGTATCTCCTTTATTCTTATCATGAAAGCTCTCATGGAAAGCAGTTCCAAATACATCTGACCAAGTTCAGTAATAAATTCCGGGGTAATCGTCCAGAACGGCGATGTATGTAGCTGCTCAAAGAACATTTCTAAAATCCCATAAACAATAGGTTCTTCAAACTTTATCGTTTTCCTGATTTCCTTTTCCGCAACCTTCCAATCCGCTGTGGTTGCAACTTCCGCTGAAATCATGATATAAGCAAGAATTAACGACATTGCCTTTTTCGAGTTCGGATTTCCGATTGAGATTTCCCGATTCAAATGACGAATTTCATCTTTTACCATCGGCAATGTTAAAGTGGCGTTTTCACTTAATATGGAATCTGCCATAATATCCGCAATGGCTTCACGCCATATCGCATAACCGGCATTAATCATGCCGTCTTCAACACCGGAGCCCATACAGTATTTATCGAAGAAGTGTCCGCCAGACACCTCGTTTTGAGTGCAATATAGATGTGATATTTCATGTAGAAACATTTGCAGAACTTCACCCAAAGTAAAGTCAATATCTTCTCGAATCAGGACTCCATAACAGGATTCACTAACGAATGCCTGGGCTGCAATTTCATCAAAATATCCATTGCTCTTGTATGGCTCGTCAAGATGTTTAGGAAAATATCTTGAGCAAAAACGTTCATACACCTTAATACCATTCTCAGGAACGAAGAAATCTATTCTAAGATTATCTTTGTTGATGTCCGAATTGAGGCAATCATTGAACATTTCCAACGCAGAGAAGAAAATGTCTTTCAGATCATCTCCCGTATAAGAATGTGCCACAACATCACCTACCACTTATCTTTTTCGACGTTCTTAATTCTCGATGAATTCTACTATATCCTCAATAGCACAGTCTAACGCCTTACAAATCTTTCCGAGCGTATCAATGGTAACATTTTCGCCCTTTGTCAGTTTATTCATGGTATAGTGACTGATACCAGCCTTTGCTTCAAGGTCTTTCTTTTTCAGATCTTTGTCGATCAAAAGTTTCCAAAGTTTCTTATAACTTACTGCCATATCGCACCTCACAGAACGAATCTAACTGCATGTATAAAAAGTATATTATATGATAGCACAAATAGTCTGAATAATCAATATGTATGTATGCTTTAGCAAACATTTAGTGAGATAATTTAAGCCGCCATTAAAGAATGAATGGCGGCTTAATCATACTTATGGCCGGCAGTTTCCGCAAGGACTATAACCCTTTGCGATGATTTCTTCTCTTGTGCCACTATAGAATTCTTTGTTTTTATCTTTCATCTGATTAACACTTGAGCAATCTGGATAGTGATACTTCTTGGTGTTCGTATTCAGCACATAATCGATATTATCAGCCTCAATATTCTCTGGCTGAGTATCAAATGGAAATACTCGTAAAACAGGATCTTGATAAACAGTGCTCAATGTATCTGCATCTTTATTTTTCTCAACTGTAAAACTGACAGACTGACCATTACTGGAACATATTACATCCCCTTGCAAATCTGTACGAAATACGTCCACATTAAACTGCTTGAAATTATCCAAAACCGCTTGTGAAGGATGCCCATAAGCATTGTCAGTGCCAACCGATATGACTGCATATTGTGGCATAACTGCATTCAAAAATTGTGCACTTGTTGAAGAATCACTCCCGTGATGGCCCACCTTCAAAACAGTACTCGATAGTTCTTGTCCAGAATTAAGTATGTACTGTTCTTCCTCAAACTCTGCGTCTCCAGTTAATAAAAATGATGTTTGACCATATACAACCCGAAGAACTAACGAATTATTATTCCCGCTTCCGTTGATAGTTGGACCAAGAACCGAGACCGTTGAATTTCCAAGAGAAAATGATTCACCAACTGCTGGCTTCGTTATCTCAACCCCTTGATTATCCAAATATTTCTTAAAGTCATTAAAACCATCGCTGTCATAAGAGTCAACCGGACATAAAGCATTTTTCGCCTTGGCATAGTTCAATGCTCCAGCCAGTCCGCCTACGTGATCTTCATGAGGATGGGAACAAATGATGTAGTCAAGTTCAGTAATGTTCTCTTTTTTCAGATAGCTGTAAATCAAGCTACTATCTGATTTATATCCACCATCAACCAACATAGCATGGTCATCGCAAATGATTAGCTCCGCATCTGCCTGCCCTACATCTATGAAATGAACTTCAAAGTATGACCCTTCAGGAAGCAATTCTGGTTCTGATTGCGATTCTTCCGTTTTTTGTTCTTTCGTATCGCCATTTAGTTTTGATAGGGTATTATCGGTTTCAAAATTAGTTTCGACTTGACCGTCGACCTCTTTTTGAGGAAGAGTACCGCTTCCATTATATATGCTCAGCAGATCCAATCCTGAAATGAGAAGGAAAGACGCGATAAAAATTATAAAATAACGTTTTCCTTTTTTCACATTCTATCACCTGTTTCTTTGCTATAAGTAGCCACAAGAACAACTGAATAGACAAATGAGCCAGTGGGAACTTGGCTCACCTGAAATCTCAATTATTTTGTTTTAAGAACATACCTGGCTAATGATTTAACCGTTGTAATAAGCAAGATTACGCCCACGACTAAAAGGATCGCCATAATTGCTCCACCTATATCAGTTTTAGCAAATACTGCAGTTATAAAAACTGCTGCAATCAACAACACTGATAGCAATAATCCAATCAATAGTTTTTTCTTCATATAATTCACCGTGTGCTTCCTGAGGTGATTATTTCGGAAATTTCATTTTCTGACAACTTGTTCTTATTCATGAGTGCATCTACTAAAGCATCTATAATATTGCGGTTGTTTTGGATAATATCGATTGCTTTTTTTAATTCCTCATTCAACAAAGAATTAATACGAGATCTGACATCCTCAGTGATAGTTTTTTTGTCGTCCAATGAACAAAGCCCTACACTTGAGTCCATCCCATATTTACAAATCATAGAGTATGCAATTTGAGATGCTTGTTTTAAATCTCCAGAAGCACCAGTAGAAATGCCGTCATCTTCACCATAAAACACGATCTCCGCTGCGCGACCACCCAAGCTTGTCCGTATTCTGCGTAATAACTCATTTTTGGTGAAAAGATGTTCATCCTCAGTGGATTTATGTTCCATATATCCACCATGATCTCCACGGGCAACAACTGTTAGGTAAGCGGGTTTGTCACCAGATAGATAACTTAAAAGAGCGTGTCCTGATTCGTGGCGAGCTACTCTCTCAAGGTATTCATATCCCCAGTCTTTCTTCGCACCATGCTTTGTTAATTCAAATGCTTCATCAAGAACCGAATCATCTAAAATACTCCGATCCTTCAAAACCATTCGATTTGCCATTTCCATAACTGAAGACAGATTTGCAAGGCTCATACCCACAGATCTTATTGCCAAGCGTTTGATCATGTCTTCTGTCACAATGTGCGTTTTAACCTTTTGAAGAGAAGCTCTAATATATTGCTCACGTTCTTCTGCTGTAGGCAAATCAACCAGTATCTTACAGTCAAATCTTCGGGAAAGTGCCGGGTCGATAACGCCCATTCCAGCATGACCTTCTTCAATTTCAAAGTTCGTTGCAGCCAAAACGAATACTGGACGCTTTGGATCAACGGCGAACCCATCCATTTCAGCAAGGAGAGCATTCAGTGCCATTTCTTCTCCATGCCCAGAATTGACTTGGCCTCGTTTACGACCGATTGCATCAATTTCATCTATAAAGATTACTGCAGGAGCATAGCGACGTGCTCGCTTAAACAGCGTGCGAATTGATTCGGGACCACTTCCTTGGTATTTTGTCACGAACCCGGTAGCCACACACGGAATAAAGGTTACATCACTTTCTCCTGCCATTGCTTTCGCCAACATGGTTTTGCCAGTACCAGGAGGGCCGTAGAGAAGTATACCTTTTGGCGGCTTGACACCTTGCGCTGTAAACCTTTTGGGATTCTTTAGATAATCAATGTAGAGTTGTAGTTCATCCTTGGCATCTTGAGCACCAATCACATCCGAAAAACGTGTATCTGGTTTCTCAATATCATCCAATATGCTGTCCATATCATCGGCAGCCACAGCTCGTTTTATGGAGAAATCTCTTATTCGGATGGTAATCTCTGTTTTGTCGGTCGAAAGCTTCGGAGCCGTATCAAAATACAGAGCCTTTCTTTCAATCCCCGTGCGCGTTGCGACGTTCTGAACATATAGTTCTCTGCAGATCGTGGCAAGCATATCTTCAAATACTGAGAAATCGTTTTTAGGTTCTACAAGTTTTCCCCGAACGCCGGCTCTCACAAAACTCATTTCCAGCTCGGAATCAATCGAAAAATCATCAGTCTCAAGAAGATATACCGGTAACTCTGGCATTCTTTCGTGAATGCTACGAAAGAGACGTGTACCGTCATGAATCGCTCCAGCAGACATGGAAGCATAATCAAATGCTCCATCGACATCCTTTAACAATACACTGTATTCGCTCACTACGAAATTTGAAACTGCGACACCAGGGATCAGCGCCTCGTTGTTTTTCTCTGCAACATCAATCAAAGCCAAGCGAATATCCTTCTCGCCCAAAATATTCATAGCTATATCGATGTTCTGAGTATGATATATTACATACTCCGGCAATTCTTTTTTGCAGCGTTTGGCAAATTCTTTACTACTGTAGAGCAATATTTCCGGTTTTTCATTGCACTCAAATAACGGACGTATCTCAGGAGTAAACTTATTCGTTTCCACTGAAAAATGGATATGCTGAATTTGCTCAAGTGCTGCTGCAAAGTTGTTTTCACCCCACAGCCTGCACACCTTGAATATCTCATTTTTGAAAAACAACTCAGTTTGAGCTCGTAGCGTTCTTGCATCGACTTCACCGCCCTCCTGCAAAAGAAGAGCCGTGGGGACAAGATCATCAAATTTCACTTTAATCCCGTATTGCTTTTCAAACAAAGTACAGAAGCGGGTAAACTCATTGCTGCTAATCTTTTCGAGATGGTGTGCCTGAAGATGATTGAACAGCAAGGGCCATCCTGTCGCCATTCTGCTGGTAATTGTTGCGGGGAAAAATGGCTGACCGGTCTGCGGATTAACCTCTGTTTCCAACGCATTAAGAATAGTTTTACGAGGCACACCTGCGGCATTGTCCTTTGCTTCACCGTCATACAGATTCTTACACGCATTGCTGGTAAAGATGATAATCGTGTCTTTGAAAATGACATCCTCATCCCAATAACGGTCGTTCAACCTACCTGCATCCAGTATTTGGAGGAAGAGATTGATTGTATTGATATGTGCTTTTTCAATTTCATCAAACAGCAATATACAGTGCGGATTTTCCTTAACGAATTCTGTTAATGTACCAGGCTTGGCACCATGATAGCTTTTCTCAAAGCCGACAAGTGCCATGTAGGCTTGATGATCTGCAAAGCTTGACATATCAAACCGCTTATATGGAATACTTAATGCTTCCGCTGCCTGCTCTGCAAGGAATGTCTTTCCAACACCCGGAGGGCCGGCAAAAACGAAAACAGCTCGTGGACGTTTCCGCTTCTCATCACTTGCGGCAAGGACTTCTGCTGCGAACATTCCCTCTGCAAAAGCATGAACAACATGATCCTGTCCGAAGATATTAGAAAGTAGTTGTGCCCTCATTCTTCGAATGCGATTTGTTAGATCAGGCAAGAACTCTTTGCTCATTTCATCAGCACTTGTATTCTCTATCGGCTTTTCTTCAGCAAAAACTATTTTTCCGTCACGTTGGACGGGACACACTTGAAGGATCATGTCTGTGGGTTTATCCATAATGGCAGACAACATATCTTGTGCCCAAATTGCTGTAGAGTGCCGATCTTTTGCGTTATTCATCGCAATAATACAACATTTTTCAAGTGACTCTTCATCAGATGTCGTACTCGAACCAGCCATATATCGAAGTAAAGCGCGTGTCCTCGATGTGTCTATTTGAGCGGCGGCGAACATTCCCCGTATCTTCGAAATGTCTTCACTCATCGTCTTGATAATGAAATCCGGCGCATTAAACAGATCATCCGCTTTAAGCTCTGCAAGTTTTAATAATCCTAAAAAAACGTGCTCAATGCCAACGGAATTTGAGTGTGCAGCTTTGACTTCGGCATCAGCTCTCATTTGAACAAATTGCATTGTCAGCGAGAGTTCAAAATTGATGCCCCCATGTGCCAATTCCAAATGAATGCCTCCTTTCTTGCTCTGTCTTCAAATAATTATTTGAACAAATCAAAAATGCTAAATGTCGTTTTATGATATACCTTGTTATACAAGGCTTTTTTAGGATTTTTAATCCATCCCATACCTTTTTTTCCATATCCGGGGATAATGGCACGCTTAACACTTCTCTTTAATTGTCCGGTTGTTCTTGCGCTGATGGATCTTTTCAGGCTCGGTGTCCGCATACCAAATTTCATAGAATCTTCTCCTCCTCAGAATAGTGATGCGATGTATATGACCGCAACAAATGCAGCTGTCCCCGCAGCATATACTAAAGCTGACATAAGCAGCGTATGATGGGCAAGCGCATCAGAATATTCCTGCAGAGTTGCCTGCGGATGATTTGCCATCCACCGAATATGCCATTTTACTTTCTCCATTTTCAGATCCTCCCTGTTATCTGCGTCTTTTACCAAGAATCAGTACATATCTAAGTAGTTGCGTTAATGACACTGCAAGTGCAGCAACATATGTGAGAGCTGCTGCTGACAAGACTTTTTTTGCGCCAACAAGTTCATTGCCATATAAGAGATTATTTGTTTCGATGCACTGCAACGCTCTCTTGCTTGCATCGAATTCAGTAGGCAATGTAATAAGCTGAAATACTGTGCAGAGAGCGAAACATGCCACGCCCACATAAGCCAGTGTTGAGAAAAAGGGAAGAAGCGAGCCAAGAAGCAACCCAACCAAAATCAGCGGAGTGGCTAATTTGGATCCGATATTGGTAATTGGAACAATAGCAGTTCTCAATCTGATTGGCGCATAATTGGTTGCATGCTGAATAGCATGTCCGGCTTCATGGCAGGCGACGCCAACCGCAGCAGAGGATGTGCTACCATAAACTCCGGAAGAAAGACGAATGACATTGGCAGAAGGATCATAATGATCTGTCAGTGTTCCCGAAGTCTGCTCAATCCGAATATTGGAAAGACCATTTCGATCCAAAATGAAACGAGCTGCTTGTGCACCAGTAATGTTTCTGGAATTATACTGGGTTTGATATTGCTGATACGTTGTTTTCACTTTTCTGCTTGCCCATAATGAAAAAAGCACTGCAGGCAAAACCAAGATAATGTAAGTCCAATCTATGTACATTTAATCCCTTCTTTACTTCATATATCTAATAGCACGCCGAGTGCGGCAGCTCGTCTGCGAACACGCTCTGTTTTATATGCAGCATTGCTTCTGGCAGATTTTACGGCAATAACAATTATCAGGAGGATAATCTGTGCAACCGCAAGCAAGAGCTGCAACAGAAACGCCGGTATTGAATGGAGCTTGTAATACCGAATATCCCTATATAGCGTATATGCTAATAACAGACCAGCTACGATATACATTACAATAATGAATTCATGCCCCATGTTTTGACCAGCAGCCGTGGTGAATACCGCAATGTCTACCGAAAAGCATAGAGCTATCACACCGGGCCACAAAGAAATGCCGAAAGACCTTTTGAAATATGAAGCTACCTTCAATATAAGATAAATCACTGTTGCAAGGACAGCTATGCCAAGAATGATAATAGCAAGTAATCCAAATACTGAGTCCATATAATAATTCCTCCGTTTTTTCTCAATTCAGCTCTTACGAAAGGGTGAAACTATTTCTGACAGCACATCGCAAATATAATCCGAGAAACATTGCGAATTCTCAGCAACACTTTTTCGCACATGCTCAACAGAATTTGACAGATTATAGGGTAAGATAGCTAAATCTGAGATCCCGAGCATTGGAATGTCAGGAATGCTGTCACCTGCTGCGATAGTTCGTGTTATTCCCATGCGATTGGAGAATCTTTTCATTGCATTTCCTTTATTGATTGAAGCTGGAATGCAATACACCTTACGGCTATCGAAATAGACATTGAGAGATTTTGTATTCAGTACGGATGTTAACCTGACCGCATCCAAAGCTGGGGTGTCAGTCTTTGCGTAAAGCATGATGTCGTTTACGTAATGAATGTTCTCCTTTTGGAAAAACCTCAAAAACAATTCACTTGCTTCTTTAAGGGCTGACAGTTCATCACCAGCAATTCTCTTCGTTTCAGAAAGCCATTCCAGATCGATCTCATTGTTATCTAATAGAATTCCGCCGTTACAAACCAATGCATATCTGCATCCAAATCTGGCAAAGGTTTCAGATAGACGTGCATATTGTTCACAAGTTCTTGTTGTCGCAGGAATGAGAAATACTCCATTAGATTTACTGAAAAAGTCATATGTTTTCTTAGTCATGTAGCTTTGAATATGATCATTCAAATACTCCACGGCAATACGTTCCCCCGGAAGCGAGACCCTATGAGAATACACGAGTGTGTTATCCAGATCAGAAAAAAAGTACGTCAATCAATCACCTCCGGGGCAGACCATCACGATTTACAGTACGATTGGGATCTCAACATGAGTTACATCTTTTTCGAGCATATTGTTTTTCCAATTGCGGTCAATCCCCAAAAGTTTATTCACAGCAATGTTGGGAATATTTACTCCGCTGGCAACACAGGACATCTGAACGCCACCGGACATTCTCGTGTTTACTTCCAGTAAATAAGGAATTCCATTTAAGTATTTGAACTGAACATTACAGGGCTGATCAAGCGGAAATTTCTCGAAAAACAGACGACATGTTGAGAGAATTTCTTCGTTGTACCGTATCTTTTCAATTCTCGTAGCATCTTTTATCCGCGGAATTGCAATGAGTCCATTGGGTGTCATCAGGCAATCTACGCTTACTTCATCATCAGGGAGAAAAGGCATAACCATCACGGGAGAAAATGTTTCTCTTTCTGAAAGTGCGTCCAATACAGCCTCCAGACTCATTCTGGTGGTTTGCTTCTTAAACAAGGAAGAATAACCTTTTCTGTTATTGTCTATTAGTCGGTAGCTCTTTCCACCCTCGTCTCTGACGAATTTGAAACAGATCCACTTGTACTTTTCCGTAAGCTTGCCATAGGCTGCTTTGAACTGCTCCGCATTTGTTGCCATATAGTAATCTGGAACATTGCCGACACCTTCTGCTCGGAATGCTTCGTAGGCCCGATCCTTATGATTGAGCAGATCGACATATTTGTAATCGTCAACCATGACCTTTACACCGTGGGAGCTGAAACGATCCTTATATTTACTTATTGCTATCATTTCTCTGCGTGGCATAAAAACATCAACAGAATGTTCTTCGCAGAACTGCAAACAAAAATTAATATATTCCTCGCCTTTCAGAACGGGTTCCTGATACCATTCATCGCAAACACTCTTAATGGGAGATTCGAGATTTTCATTGCTACCAATAATCCAAAAGTCCGGATTGTTCTCACGAAGCAAGTTGATTATGTTGTACGCTGTGCTAAACCAATGATTAAGCCATATACGTGTCATATGCTATTTCCTCCAAATTTGCTTTTGCTCTTGTTCGGCTCCATTTGTCTCACTATCAATGCGTAGGTCTTCTAATGAGCCAACATCAGAAACATGTCTACTTGCTTCCGTTGCCTCGTCATCTGACAAACCTTGCAGGCTTTCAAATGCTGAAAGCGAGTCCCGCTCTTAAATCAGAGTATCTATGTCAATGAAGTCTTCGCAAACATCCAGAACCCATTCTGTTTCCCTATGTATTCTTACAAGTACGCGTGACATATTTTTCTCTTTTTCTTTACTCAAATTAGGTAAATTATACTGAGCATTTATTGTTTCTGCTTCTAACTTCACAATATGATTAGAAAACTCCAGAGCAAACATTTTAACCACGAAAACAAGCTCTTTGATTCCTGCAGGAAGAAGATCAAGTTGAATCAAAAATACTTCCTCGTATGGATCGGCACTTTCATATTCATCATAGTAAGTTATTGCTCCGTCTGGTGAAGAAGTTTGATTCCAGAAAACTACATATTTTTCGGAAAGTAGTGTTCCATCTGGGTTTAAGCACCAACAAATATGTCCCAACGGACAAAAGCTACTCGTCTCTCGATAATATGATGCAGCTCCAAAGCTGAATCCTATTTTCAGCCTTTTTGAATCTTTGATGATAACCGTTTTCCGCGTTGACATATACAAAAGTGCCCTCCTTGGTTAAAACATTCAGCGATCGTTTCTTCAAAATACGCGGTGATTTAATTATCGGCTAAAGACTGTATCAAACCACAAGCACGATAGTTTTTTAGGGGATATTCTTCAAGCTGAATGCCTTTTTCAAAAGCAAGTTGATAGAGATGCCCAAGGTGTTCATAATCATCCAGGCTATGAACCAAGACCTTCCAAGGCATACGACGAAGCAAAACGCGAGTTGCTTCACCAATACTTGGCTTGACAAGGTTGATGTCTTTGATATTGAAATCGTGGCAAATAACTTTTACTTCATCCATGCCACTCATTGACAGTTCGCCCTCATCAAGAAGAGATGGCACGTCTGGAAAACAAGATTCAACGGCATTGATAAAGGTATAAGTTAAATCTTTTGACAATAATTCCTTATAGAATACAGCGCCATGAAAATCAGTGGGGCCGATAATATCTGACCGATAAAATGTTCTGCTCAGTAGACCTGATACGGTGGAGTTCAAGCAGGAGCTTGCGATTAGGAAATCATCATGTGTTCCAGCCTTCTCGGCAATACCTGCTGGATCCGATAGAACTGCCAAGCCAGCACTTACGTTAGGATAATCTTTCATGGCCTGTGACAATTCCCGCTGAATTGCCCCTTTGCCGGTCCACCCATCAACAAACTGTATACTTTCGGGGCTGTGCCTTACAAGGATATACGACATCGCATTTTTATCAATGCCTTTTCCTCGAATAATGGAAATTGTGTAATGATAAGCTGATCTACCAAGCTTTTTTTCGATATAGTGTTTAATAAGGATTCCTACAGGAGTACCTGCACGCGCAAGTGAAACTAACACAACTTCGCCCGTCTTTTCGTCGCATATTTTTTTTGCAACACTTGCGACAGCCTCAGCAGTCATCTTAGAGTAGAGCTTCATCGCTTTGAAAAACATGTCAAGGTACGATTCAGAAGGAACATATTCTATTGGAAGCATCTCGGAATAGTGAACGCCGCTTTGAATGAATTGCTCACGTTCCTTGGTTCCCAAAGGCGTAACCATTCCGGTAATATCTTTCAACAGAATGATGACATCGTCCGATTTATATGAACTAAACACGGCAGCCTCCTTCAACAAACAGTATTTTGAGGCAGCCTTTTGTCCTAAGAGCCTGTGAAATATCCGCCCGTGCTTGCAGATCATTGCTACATGTATCTGTAAGCACAATTACTATGTCGTAGCAATCCAGGTTGTAGATGAAGGTTTCACGTACATCATCATAGAAGCTATGAATTTTATAACCCAAATGAATAGGATATGACAGGTCAGAGCAAATACCAATTGGGCTACGGGTGGTAGCATGACACTTAACAGATATTGTGGGGAATTGTTTTTCCAGTTCACGTCCGAGAATCAAAGCTGGATACATACATTCTTCGGTTCCTAAAACAAGGATGCTTGACGCTGACGCGATTAGCTCTGAAATTTTGGTCATCGCCGATTCGGCTACTGTTTGGCAATTATCGATGTATTTTGAAATGTCAACGCCGAGCCGCGGATTCATTAGTGGCTCTTGCGTGTGAATGGTATTTTCCTCGTAAGCAGTGCCTGCTGAAACAACCAGTTCTGCAGGACGAATCTCAAACTGAGCGACTGCACTTGTAAGATCAGTATTGCTCACTTTCACCAGAAATTCACTTGCTATTCCTGCGTTACGAAAACGTGCTTCGTGCTCCGGTGATAAGCGGTTGATGATGGATGCAGCAACAATCTGCTTTGTCTTGGCTTCCGGGAAGGTCTCTCGTAATTGATCGATGATATTAAGGAGAGTCTTTCCCGTAGATATTTCATCATCTACGAAGATGATTTGAGGAGACTCAGATATCCATTCCGCCAAGTCTTTGGTATAAAGCTTTTGTTCGACAGCATGGCTGTGTTCTTCCGAAAAGTAAACCCAATTTGCCAAGTCGCTGTAAGCCTCTCTCGTCGTGTGGACGTACTTACACTCGGTATCCAGGCAACCTGCAACTGTTGCTGCAATTGCTGTCGCGGTTTCAGCAAACCCAATCACGAGCTTTGCTGACGGATACTTTTGTGCTATTTGTTTTCCGAGGCAAGTCATCATCTCCAGTGACTTCGATGGGCTGACCGGCAGATGCTTCGCTTGTAATGGGTTTACCAACAAATATGTACGCTTTGTGTTGTGGTGACGTTTAGCTAATACCAAGACGTCATTCTGTGTAAATGTAGTCAATAATCTCGCCCCCCAATCTTATAGGAACTCAACATGAAAATCACTCCTCACGAATTCCGTAAATGTCACCTAATGTAGCAATTCGCAGCGCCCATTTCCCATGGCATTTTACTTCGTTCATTCGGGAACCATCAGAACTCTTTTCTACTCCCAATTTGGAGGGCTCCCAACCGAGAATACTCAATGCATCTTCGTAATCTGATTTTTTAACCTTCATGCTTTCGTAAATCAACGGAAGCTGGCTCGGATGGATGGAGGTCTTTCCAATAAAACCATTCAAACGATCAAGCGAGAGCTCTGATTGCAAGCCGGTCGCCCACGGCTCAGATAAACCTGTCCCAAAGTATTCCCACACAGGGCCTGACACAACATAATCCGCTGCGAAAACATTGATAATATCAATGAGGATGTCACGGATTACTCCGATTTGATATATATTCTGATTTACTCCCCGACGAAGACCGTATAGATTGCTAAAGTCATTTCCGCCAACACGAACATTCAAGATGTATTCCTGCATGCTATCAAGGTTTTCCTTGATTTTCAGAAGGGTTGATGTCCTGCCCGCTATATCGGCAATCATTTTGCTTTCCAAGATTGGCATGATATACAATGGAGCGCTAAGTTCGGCGTTGATGCTGGAAATAATACGCTTATATTCATCGCAGTTTGACAGGTCAAACTTAGGAAGAATATATCCAGTAACAACGTCATAAAACGGGCTCAACAGAGTGTGAACATGTTCCATGTGCTCTGGTGTACGGATGCGGATAAATATAAGTGGCAGTTTATCTTTCTGAATGCTTCGTTCGCTGATAGCTTGTAATGTTCTGCAAAGCTCTGCTTCTGCTTCTTCTAATGCCTCATCACGGATAGAATCTTCAAGGCAAAACGCCATAGAAGTGAGACAAGGGAAACAACCGTTATCTATTTTTTCAGCAAGGCCAACATTTATGGCAGGACTATACAGAAGACCGCCTACCATGTATTGCAGCCTTGCTCTAACAGTTTTCGTCATACTATTCTCCATCGGTTAGTGCTTTTATCTAACCGTAAACTTTTAATAAGGTTCAATCGCAATTGACTATCTGAAATGACAATAGCCAATTGCAATCTCCCCATACCCATTTATTGCTTGTTTTTATAGAACTCCGTCAGGTTATAGATGAATTCTTGGCGCTCAATATCTTCAAATCCTCTGAAATATACTGTTTCTACATCATCGTGATTAAACAGATATTGATAGTCCTGTCCCATATTTCCTTCCGGATAAGGAACTCCTATGTAGTCATATTCCTTATCAGACTGCTCTTGAATTGACTGTAAAATGCCAAAAACCATCAGTTTCTTGGTTCCATTCTTTAGTGAAACAACTGTTCCGATGGGTAAAAGTTCTTTTATTTTCTCTAACATATTCTGCCTCCCTTATGTGCTGAACAACGGCGAAAATCCACGCTTAAAAGACGATGTCAAATTTGACCAACCGCTTTTTACATTAGAAACAACTGAAGTGACTACTTTTTTACCAGCAGAAATAGCTGCTTCTCCAACATCGAGAACTAAGTCTGACACGGTTTCGGTAAGGCCCTTTTCTTCACCGCAAACAGCCCCCGTTATTTTTTTGCAAGCCCAGTCAAGGCCAACTGACACGCCAACGGTTATCGCTCCGACAACAAGCACGGGTGCTGATCCAACTGTAGCAGCTACGCCTGCAGCTACGCCGGCGCCAATAAGCCACCCTTTACCAACATCAATCGCCGTTTCAGTAATTGTTTCTGCGACCGCTCTCTTTGTACTGATTTTTCCGCTCTTATGCTCATCGATGTTGCTGATAGTATTTGAGATAGCAGTAAGACCAAGTCCAACCCAAGCAAAAGCCGCTTTTGCGCCGCCACTTGTGTAGCTTTCAAATGGGCTCTTCATTTTATGGAAGTTATTTGTAAAGCGTGTTGACCATGAGCTTGCCTGTGATGCACGTCCGGCAAACATATCGTTCAGTCCAAACAATCGCTTTATTCGTACTTCTTTAGCCCGTTCGGGAAGCATTCTTGCTAATTTGTCAAGGTCTTTGTTGCTCTTACTCCACTCATATAGTCCTTTCAGTGTAGAATTTCCGTCTTTAATAAGCGATGTCACAGCTGAAGCACCTGTTACCCCAATCTGAAAGGTTCCAGAATCAATCCAAGTGGCAATGGGCTTTGTGAAAAAGGCAAGGATATTACCGAAAAATCCCATTTTCTCCAAAACGTCATTTGCTTTTGAACCAATCTTTATGCCTTCGCTTGCTGATCCGCTCGTTGTCGGTTTGGATGTTCCAGAAGCCGAAGAATTCAACTGCTGTTCGGTCTGACTATACAAATCGGCAGTCTGAGACAGAAAAGAGCTGATTTTGGTGATTCTGTCTTTTACGGCATCGATCTCATCGCAAGCAGAATTAAGACCATACCCGATGCCGTTTTTGTTCAGTACTTTTGAAGGGAGCGAATTGCGTGCACTTCTTACGCTTGTAGCGCAACTACCTACAGAAGCACTAATTGTCTTTGCATATGAAGACAAATCTCTAAGCGAAGCAGTATCGACTTTAATGCTCACATTTCGTACTCCTTCCGTTTTTATTTTGCAGAATTTGATCTTTCCGCCTGTAGGGCTAATTCAGTTTCTTCTTCGTCTTTGATTTCCTTTGCAGCTGAACGTATACGTCTTGCGAGATCATCAAGCTCCGAAGCAATAGCAGTGAGTTCATCTTTTGCTTTAGTAACTGCATCTCCATATGCTTGCGCATCTTTGCCAGCGTATTTATTCCCCACAATTCCTCGTAGACTATTCACATTATTGGCCTGTGTTCTAAGACTGTTTGCTTGATTTGAGATGTTATCTGCCTTTCTGATTGCACCATAGTAATCAAACATTTAGCCACCTCTATTCAAACGCTGAGTCCACTTCAGCTTCCAAATACTCTTTTTGAAAAACTTGATCCATTTCGGTTTCAAATCCCTTGAAAAGAGTTTTGGAAATATCAGAGTGATTAAAGAAGAAAGAAAGCTCATCCGTAATGTAGCCTTCTGGATACAGACATCCGATATAGTCGAATTCGATCCCACTTTTAAGATGGACTTGCCTTCTCCCATAAACCATCAATGTCTTATCCGATTTTTTCAGAAGAACTACTGATCCTATCGGTAAATACTCTTTCATATGCTAACCTCGAACCCAACAACTACCATAGTAGTTGAGGGATAAACATATCCTTATTCAAACTGACTTGCACCAGTATTGATTGTGGTTTCTGTTGTGTCATATGCTTCGACAGCCTGATCCAGAAACAGCGCGTACTTGTCAATAATGTCGTAGTAGTTCTGGAAAACAGTATCCAGCGAGTTAAAGCGAGCAACAATGTTGTCGGCAGCCGGACTGCTCCAAGACTGGGAAAGGCTATTCATCTGAGTCTTAATATCTCCCAGATTGGTCTTCAGCCTTTGATTCGTTGCGCGGATAGAACTTGCAGTATTAGCGACCTCCGCCAAGGAAATGTCAATAAAATCGGAACCAGCCATTATCTTTACCTCCTATCAGTTCTGCAGGCGCTGAGCAGCGCTTGTAATTTCGTCCTGGGTCTGTTCATAGGCATTCGCGGATTTGTCCAAGAAAGCAGCGTATTCTTCGAGCAGCGCTTTCATGCTCTGGAAGTCATCCAAAAATCCTTTGATCTGATTGGTGAATGCTGTGTTGTCTTTGCCTTTCCATGCGTTTGCCATTCCATCCACATCGCTAAAAAGCTGAGTATACTGCTTAGCATAGTCCTCAGCCTGAGAACGGATCTTCGTTGCCACGGTTCTTAACTCGGCAGGGGTGACTTTGATAACCACATTGTTTGCCATGGGGAATTACCTCCTTTTATTTCATCGTCCTATATAAGGATCAATGTTGACGCATTACCGATTCCTGTTTCATAAACTGTTGTTGTGTTGTCCAGAAACCGTTTTGAATTTGTGTCAAACAAAGCCGGCGTGTCTTTATACGCATATAACCCGTTTGACAAAGTACTGACTGCTTTTGCAATCATTATTGCTGCGGAATTCACGTTGATATTCAATGGGAGCCACATATCATGTGTCGTTGCAGCTGCCGGGGAGTAGACATGCACAAGTATCTTTTTATTCATGCTGATCCCTCCCGTGTTCATCTGAGTTTTCCATTAGCCTACGACCGTATTGCAATACGCCTCCGTTAAGAAGGTAACAGCTATCATCCTTGATGTCGGTTTGGCTAAACGGACGAGCTGATGTGAAAATGTTTTGCTGGTCATACCCCGGACCAATCCATAGACCATCAGTATGGCTGAACCTCTTTCTATACCATTTGTTTGCCGCAAAAGAGGAGACGGTCGAAGGAGTACCGCTGATGATGATCATAGTACTTAATGCAGCGCCATTTTCGAGCATATCGTAGAATCGTGGCTTTACATCCTTGTTCAGCAAAGCATCCAAAGACGAATAATTGTTAATAAAGATTACCAATGGTGGGAAATCAGATTCGTTTTGAACTGTGCTTGATTTCTTTGCTTTGAATCTACCTACCACTTTTGTCACAAGCTTTGATATCTCTTCATTAACGCAGGTAGCATCTTTGATGTATCTCAGGTTGTTCTTGTCAGGCAATGCCAGAACATTATCAGTATCAAACACATAAGTTTCAACATTGCCGTCTGCAAGTAGACGCAGGAATTGACGTGAAAAACCTATCTGCTGTTTCGCGGCGGACATGATCGGCACAATTACATTTGAATTGAAAGTCAAAAACAGTTTCTCATCTGTATCTGAATCAATACCTATTGGAATCTTTCGATCAATCCCAGTTAACTTGCAATCACCGAGAAAAGAAGCGTAATTGAGCGCCAACACTTTCTCCTTCAAATTGCTCGCTTTATTGCCTCCGTTTCGCTGTAGAAGTTTCTGAGCAGTTTCTGAGAAAAATGCAAAACGGTTATAGTCATTTGTGTCATGCACATAAGCAGTTTGGAATTCATAAGATTGCTGACCAAGCTTAAATATGCCTCTTCCGGGATTGTCTTGTGGGTAGACACCGCCAGTGCTGCCAAGAATTGCGGAATAATCAATTCTGTCATTCATTTGCAGTACGAAGACTTGCTTAAAGTTTTGTGCAACTCTGTTTCGCACTGATCCTCCAGCTGTCGCAGCAATTACAAAATAAATTCCATACTTGGAGCCTTCACGGGTAAGCGATGCCATGTCATCTTCTTTCTCGTTGTAGACCTCGTAGAATCCGGCATAGTTATTGATTACCACGACCATGCATGGAATATCTTTATTGCCGCCGGTATAGTACGTTCCGTATTCACCGCCAATCTTCGCAAACAGTTCTTTACGTCTTATTATCTCTTTTTTGAGGGACTTAAAGAGATTGTCCATTTCGCTAGCATCTGACATTGACACGGAATAGCCAATATGCGGAGCTTCATGGAAAACGTTGAGACTACCACTTCCGCAATCAACCAAATGAACATTCAGTAGGTCTGGCGGATAGTGCGTAATAAGCTGATGAATAAGAGTACACAAGAATGTTGTACGACCGCTTCCGGATATGCCATATATTAAGGTGTTTCCGCCTTTTGAGATGTCCACGGTGAGCGGATACTGATCTTGATTGCTCGGATCGTCCACAATGCCACAAGTCGCTGCAATGCGGTCAGGATAGGTTGTTTCCGTGATGCTTTCCACTTCGATAGATTCTGGCAACGGTGACTTCCACATGGTGTGTAAGCTTATGCCTTCCGCATTTGCAAGAGCAGCGAGATACTTAACCGTTGCATCGATCTGCTTTCCGAACACTTTATTTAGCCCCATACTTTTTTCTGGAGCTACAGACATGATCTGATGTCCAAGCTTATTCACAACGATTAGATTTTCATCGTTCTTCTTTTTTACAACATCCGACGGAATATAGGGAGCACCGCTCCATGCAGATTGACCGGTCTCAAACAATTCGTTATATCCGACCTGAAGGTAAAACCGACCGGTCGTATTTAGTTCTGCAGCATCCGGACGCTTGATCACATCCTGGCTATCGGCTCTATCCTGTACTTTTAAGCATATCCTGAATTTACTGTTGCTCCATATTTGATCGTCAACAACACCAGAGGGCTTTTGTGTAGCAAGGATAAGATGAACACCAAGGCTTCGGCCAATACGCGCAGCACTTATCAACTCAGCCATAAAATCAGGATGCTGCGATTTCAGCTCGGCGAATTCGTCCGAAATAATGAACAAGTGCGGCAACGGCTCCGCGACCACGCCGGATCGATACAATTGCTGATACTTGTATATATCGATATTGCTTTCTCCGGCAATGCTGGCAGCTGTTGCAAAGAGCGTTTGACGTTTACGCAGCTCACTGTTAATTGATGCCAGAGATCTCTTGATTTCATTACCATCCAAGTTCGTGATTATTCCCACGGTATGGGGTAATATTTCAAATGCTTTGGCCATGCCGCCACCCTTGAAGTCTATCAGGATAAAGGCGACATCGTATGGGTGATAATTTACTGCGAGTGAGAGAATCATGGTCATAATTAACTCGCTCTTGCCAGATCCAGTCATTCCCGCAATCAGTCCATGAGGACCGTGACTTTTTTCGTGGAGATTGAGAATAAACGGAGAACCTTGCTCATCAACACCCAGTTCAGCATCTATTGACTGCGAAGCGTTGTGCTCTCTCCAACGGGTAACACAGTTAAGCTGTTCAACCCTTCCAACTTTCATCATTTCCAAGAATGAAATTAAATTGGGCAATTCATTTTGCTTTTGAGCATTATCAGAATAGATGTTTGCCATAGCTCGTGCCATGGCATCCAAATCCGTTTTACAAAAATCCGGAGTAAAACTGGTATACGCTTCCTGGTCGCTGTATCGATTAAAAAGTCTTGCTTCGGTTTGGCCCACTTCGATTATCTGAGTACAATTTCTGGGGAGGTATTTCAGTTCATCAAATGCTGCTATTATACTAATCCCGAGATACTCTTTATAATCGAGGATGCTGCGAATGACGGCATTTGTTGCAATAATATTTCTATCTAACAATAAGATTACATACCGCGTGTCAAAGTCTCGCTTATTGCCAGTTTCAAATTCTGATTTGCGTTCTTCAAAAATCTTGCTAAGGGCAGGTAAGGCAACTCCTAAGTCTCCTGAAGAGCTTATAATATTCCTGTTTTCAAATTCAGAATCCCAGCAGTGAGGCACATCATAGAGGAATCTCCAATATGCCTCTTCAGATCGGTCATATTCAACGTACAGCTTGCACTCATCGTAGCTATGCAATGTTATCAGCTGGCCGATAATGACTCGCATCATATCCCTCACAGATGCCCTGTTACCGATTACACCTGTAATGACTTCGTCAAGCTTTACCGTAATAGGGACATTATTCAGCCGATAATCTACGCCTGCAAGCTGATACATTTTATCTTCCAGATCATCTGTCCGTACTTTGAACTTTTTTTCAGGGCAGGAAATCTTTCCAATTAGTTTTCTACTTCCGATACCGAGTCTGACAGAAAGATAATCACTATGCCAAGGCGATCTTTCCCACAGCGATCTGTCAAGCTGAAATACCCGTTCTGTGATTTTATCTACCGGTGGGTAATTTGCATTGAGTATTTGTTCCTGGCTCGCAATTGCGGCAAGTATTTTTTGGCGGCTTTCTGCTATGTATTTTGTGTACGACTCAATTCGAGCTTTTTCTGCTTCAATTCTTCGTTTTTTCTCATATTTCTTTGTTAGGATTGGCCAAAGAACTGTCATGGTCAGCATGGAAAAGGACATTACCAATGTTGGCATGATTCGCAGAATATCGCCATTTGCATTCAAGATGGTAAATACTGCTGTAATAACAGACGCCAACCCCATCGTAATAGATGGTCCCAACACATACGCCAGCGGCATACTTTGAATCTCGACTGGAGCTGGAGGCGGGTCAAGTTTCAGTTCATACGTGGGAATATGATTCGCAAAACGGGGAGATCTGAAAAACTTCTTTGCGATTTTGCTTTCTGCGTGATCACTATTATCTGGATTGTTTGCTGGTTGCAATGCAACCTTACTCAATCGATTTGATATTGAAAGTGAATCGTTTGGATGGTTGATCGCTAATAATTGACTCGCATACGCAATTTTGAGCCCGACAATATAGATTAGATCACCATCATGCAGCTTTGTTTTTGTACTAATGCGAATGCCATTAACATAGGTTCCGTTTGGCGTTCCCTTGTCTTCAATCCAAGAACCAGTCTTGTCAAAAACCACGGTCGCGTGATGCTCTGATATCAACTGTGAAGTCAGTTTGATATCCATTCCACTACCACGGCCAATGCGATACTCACCATACTGAGGTAAATAGTATTTTGTGAAAGTAGCGCATTCTTTCGATGAGGTTTCACTCATCAGATACAAATACTTACCTGACGATTCTTCCTGTATTGTAATACTGATGTTTTCGCGGATAATACATTGACCATCTTTATGGTCAGGAGCTGCGGCAAATCGGAATCCTTTTTCCAAAGACAAAACCCAATTTCCACCGATACTACTGATTGCCCCCGCAAGTAGACCGCTATCCATGTATATTAAATACTGACCAGATGCTTTATCTGGCAATGCAAAATTAAAAAGATCCCTTGCTCGTAATACGGTTATGATCATAACCAATCATCACCTCCGTTACTCAACATTGACACCGTAGCCTTCACATAATTGTTTGAGCCCGCTATTATAACCAGCTCCGACAAAGTTCATCTTCCACTCACCTTTGTAGCGATAGATTTCGGTGGCGACAACGGTTTTTTCTTCGGTAAGATCTTTTAATTCAAATCGATATACTTCTTTATCCCCGCCAAAGATGCGAATCATCGGAGACATTACTTTTGAAAAATTTTGACTTGACTCATCGCCATAAATTGAGTAACATACTGCAATTTTATTAACAGCAGAGTCAACCTTCTCTAAATCAATCAGCACAAGCGGTTTTGCATCAGCGGTGCTTAATTTAATGGACTGATTTTTAGCTTCTGTGTTTCCAAAGAAGATCAAATCTTCATCGCACGATACCTTTCCGTTGTCACTAAGCGCAAAGCAATAACTGTCAATGTCCAAGCCGGATGCAGCGCTTTGATGTTCGTAGATTATTTTGATTTGTGAAGACTGCAGTTCCTTGATAGATATTCGCTGGCCTCTTTTTATGGCTTGCACATTAGTGTCCGAAACTTGCGGTGCAATGACTTCAGCCGGCGGATCGATCTGGACCGGAAGGGATACGGTCGGTCCATTTGCAACTGGCAATGCTTCATCATGTACGGGTGCATCTTTCAAAGCTTTTCCAGTTACGTATATTCTTCTGGATACAGCCGACCGCACCATGATTTCACCATATAAAATGGTGTTGTTCCTGAGTTCGTCTGTGGTAAGAGTTAAGCTGTTTTGACCAATTGATAAATGCGTAGGAGAAATACGGAGATCCTTGACTTTACTATCAAGTGTTGCTTCTGAGGGTGCCTGCAGACTAACGGCAAAAGTGTTTTCTTTGTTTGCTGCAAACTCACCCAAAGAGATTATTCCGGGGAGATCCCAATTTTCGGCTTCCTGCGAAAAACCAATCACATTACCGTGTACCTCAATGTTTTCGAGCTTCGTGTACGGGTCATTGGTCTTCATTGCAATACGTGCATTTTCATCAGTTGGGCTACCGGTCACTTCTATACGTAGATTTTTCACCGTAACATTCGGAGCAGCAACAGTTAAAACTGGACCATTATTTGCCCAAAGAGTAGAACGGCAGCCATCGATAGTGCAAGCCCGGTCCACCACGAGAGGACCTTCATATTCTCCGGGTGTTAATATGAAATCAGCACTTGAATTTGAATTAAATTGTTCTTGGATTTTCCCCATACTTTTTCTCCTTACACACATCGGAGAATCACTAACTAAAAATGAATCGCTGCGAAGTTAGATCATCCGTTTCCTTTTTATTTCTTGAAGCCACTGTGGAAATTCATTCAGCAAGCGACTATAGAGCTCAGAGTTGCTGACACGCTTAAAATCGTCCAATGCGAAGAAATTTGCATTGTCAACATAGCGACCGGACATATTATCAAGACGTTCCAAAACGCCATATCCGGAGCCGCCAACGCCGACGAACTGCCAGAATATCGGCTCATGAGATGCCTCAATAAGAACTTTCTTAATCTCGTTTTCGCTACCTACTCCGCCATCGGTAATGAAAATGACATACGCAGGTAGTTTACTTCGTTTATATTCGGCAAGTACTTCCTTCATAACGACAGGTTCATTGTTCCCGTAACCAAGGGAGCGCATTAAATCATTCCAGTCACGCGGTACGGCAGAAGTGTAGTTCTTCATATTTACAGACTTCATTCTCTTGCAACGACTGCCGTAATACCAGAAATCAAGTTCACCGTCATCATCAAATTGGACAGCGAGCGGTAAGGTTTTATTTACGATTTCCTGAACGGTTCCATCACTATATCTGCCGGACATGGAGCCGGAAATATCAAGGACCAACGCGACACGAGCTACTGTATTCTGAAGATTTCGCTTTTCCAACTCAAGCTGCAAGGGCTTTGCCAAAGATACCAACTGAGGAGCGTCTTTTTGAAGTTTCTTTTCCAAGGACACTTTCGCAGGGGCGGATTGGGGAGTTGGCTGGTTTTGCTGGCCTTGATTTCTGTTACCCCCCAACCATAGCGGGCGATGTTGCTCCTGCATAGGAGTCGGCTGAGGCGCAGGAGCCGGTTGTGGTGTAGGAGCAGGAGATTCTATTTCTTCGCCACCGTAAGCCCGCAACAAGTCACCTAAGCCGCCGTTGAACCCACTTGCCACTGCCGCAAAACGCCAGACATCTTTCTTGTATATTTCAATTGCGATAATGGCTTTTTCCGTGTGGAAGTCTTTCCCTGTTAAAGTCATATCCGCAACAATTTGCCGATTTTGTTTTATATTTAAGGTATGAGAAACGATGTTTCCCATAGTTCCATTTCCGTCAATGCTTACTGTGAACACCAATTTGTTAATGGTCGAGGGAAGCTTGTTGAGGTTAACATCAAACTTAGCTCCGGAACCATCTGCCGAAAAAGTAATTTCTCTCCCAGGAGACTGAGTCTGATTGTAAAAGACCATATATCGATCATCAGACAGTATTCCGGCGGCATCTACGCCAAAGCAGCAGTAGTCATAGACAGCGCTGCCATTGACATTCATTTCTACCGATATTTCTCTGTTGGGATCAGCATATTTTTCAACCTTATCCCTAAATCCGCGCTGTATGTTCATATGTCGCCTCCATAAAAATGATAGAATAAAATGACGCGGGAGTTTTCCCAAAGCTCCCGCGTCTTCAGTAATTACACATTAACGCCGAAGCTCTTGCAAAGTGCGTACAGACCGCCCTGATAACCGGCACCAACAGCATTAAACTTCCATTCACTACCGTTTCTGTAGATCTCACAGACTACAAGCGCTGTTTCAACAGAGAATTCCTCTCCCAGGTCAAATCTCAGCACTTCTGTACCGGTGGTATCGCTGGTGCTCGAAACGCGAGCAACTCTAACATACGCATTGGATACTTGGCCAAAGTTCTGATGACGAACATCAGAATCATAAATAGTAACTGTGATTGCAATTTTCTCGATTTCAGGAGGGACCTTAGTGAAGTCGATGAAAATCTGCTCATCATCACCATCTTCACTGTTGCCACCGCTGGTATCATCGCCCATGGACATTACAGCACCATTGCGTGCATTCTGATTTCCGTAGAAAACGAAATCCTCATCTTTAAGAACTTTTCCGTTTTTTCCAAGCAAAAATGCTGATGCATCAAGGTCAAAATCAAAACCGCCATCATACTGGTTGGGATCCCAACCCAGTCCGACAAGCGCCATGGTCATATTCTTGTCAAGGCTTACTCTTTGACCTTTGGAAAGATTAACACCCATTTTGTATCCTCCTTATCTGTAGACACAGATCAAACAAATCTCTTAGCAAGGTCGCCTACGCTGTTATCCTGAGTTGCCTGACCAATAGCATTGAACTTCCAAGTGCCATTGTATCGATACAGCTCACCGAAAACCATGGCGGTCATACCGTTGTAGTTCTCGGAAAGGTTGTATTTCAAGATTTCCTGATTCGTTTCTGCATCGCAGATTCTGATAAAGGCATTTCTGATCATGCCGAAGTGCTGTCTGCGCTGAGCTGCCTGATAGATATTGACAACGACAATGATTTTGTCGTACTGACTGGGGAGAGAAGCGAGATCAACCATGATCTGCTCATCATCACCCTCGCCGGCACCAGTAAGGTTATCACCCATGTGGCGCACGCAACCGCTACGATGCGTGAGGTTGCCGAAATAGACGACATCGTCAGTTCCCGCAAGACGACCATTCGTGCAAATAAATGCAGACGCATCACAATCAATATCCTGGGGCTTGGGCGCAAAAAAGCCACGAGACTGCTGGACTTCATCCCAGCCAAGGCCGACCATTACTCTGCGAAGCTCTCCGCCATTGTTCTTGCGCAGTTCAACTTTTTGACCTTTTTGAAGATTTACGGACATGTTTATTCCTCCTTGTTGCTATATTGAATTCTTTTTTAGTTGCTTGTTGGCAGCATAGACCTGAGCCATGCACTAAATGCTTCTGGTTTTCTCGTTTGAATAAGAACTACGCCGGGACCTGTAAACCTGCACACAAGTCCTTCTCCGGACACAAAGCTTGATATCCACCCGTTTGAAGAAGCTTTTTCTATACGATAATGCATATAATCCGGCCATGCGACCAAATGACCATTATCGATAATGACTTCCTCTCCCGGATTAAGATTGATGGCATGTATGGCACCAAAGCTGCTCAGAAAAACAGTTCCGCGCCCCCGCACATTAAGGACAAAAAAACCTTCTCTTGAGAAGATCCCTTGCGTCAGATTCTGAATTGTCGTATCAACTTCAATTCCGGATGTTCCTGCCAAGAAACCATCTTTTTGAACTCGTAAAGAGTAAGAACCATCAAGTTCAACATCGACTATTCCACCAGGTGCAGCATGGCCAAGCAATACGGTTCCTGATCCACGAGACGCTGTAATTGTTTGAAAAAAGAAGCTTTCTCCCGCGAGAAAACGCCTTGCAAGCCCGCCCAGAATATTTCTATCCATAGAGCCGCGAATATCCAGATTTCCGGTCATCGATACCATGGCATCTGATTCGGCTTTGAGCGTTTCACCTTGCTGCAACTTGCATTCAACCAAGGGGAAGGCGTCTTCATGTATTATTTTATATTCCATATTTCAACCATTTTGTCTGCGTGTGGCATTTTAGCCACACGCAGACAAGCACAATGTGAATTAGACGTTTACGCCGTAGTTCTGGCAAAGAGCCTTGAAGCCGCCCTGGAAGCCGCTGCCGATAGCATTGAACTTCCATTCGCCGTTGTTGCGGTAGAGCTCACCGACAACCACTGCAGTCTCAACAGAGAAGTCCTCGCCAAGATCATAACGAATCAGTTCAGCATTGGAGGTCTCATCAACGATTCGGATATAAGCATTGCTGACCTGACCGAAATTCTGCTTGCGAGACTCAGCCTCATAGATAGTAACGGTGAAGCCAATCTTATCAACACTTGCGGGAACAGCAGCGAGGTTGACCTTGATCTGCTCATCGTCACCATCGCCTTCGCCGGTCAGGTTATCGCCCATGTGCTCGACGCCGCCGGAGCTGTGCTTGAGGTTTCCGTAGAAAACGAAGTCAGAATCGCTTGCAACCTTTCCGTTTGCGGCAAGCAGGAATGCAGCAGCATCGAGGTCGAAATCAGCGCCGCCATCGTACTTGTTGGTATCCCAACCAAGACCAACGATGATTTTGCTCAGACCGGGATTGCCTTTGGTAAGATCAACTTTCTGCCCTTTAGATAAACTAACTGCCATGATAAATTCCTCCTAAGAATTTAATATTTTTTTCTGCAGCAGACCCTGCTGCGGGGAAACATGTTTTTTCGGTATTAAACCGAGGCGATTACCAGTTTCTATCCTGGTAGGGAGTGTCCTGGACACCTTTTGCATTCAGATCAGAAACCATGCGGTCAAGCTTGCCTTTCCACATTTTCTTAAACCAGTTGGTGTGTCCAAACCACTTTACGAGTGTCGGGCTGATTGCATAATAGGTACGAATAAAGGCACGACCATACCATGTTTCAGCCAAAGTGTAGTCGCGGTATCTTCTCAGTGTCCAAACCTGCGGGCAATCATAAGAGCCATATACTGCAGTTGCAACATAGCATCCACCAGAAGAGCTGCCACTGGAAGAACCGGTATTAGATGCTCTGGTCTGCTGCTGCGGCCAATCAACTCCATATCTTCTTGCTACATCAATAACAGAGTTATCATAGGTGCCCTGACCAATGGCATCAAATTTCCATTCTCCGTCAGACTTGGATACTTCACCGAAAATCATTGCAGTGGAACCGGAATAGTTTTCAGAAAGGTTATAAATGCAGATTTCCTTATTGGTAGTTGCGTTGACAAGTCTGATAAACGCATTTTCGATCATTCCGAAATGTTGTTTGCGCTGGTTTGCCTGATAGATCGTAACTGCAATGACAATCCTGTCATACTGAGACGGCACACGAGTAAGATCAATAACGATTTGTTCGTCGTCTCCGTCACCACCGCCTGTCAGATTATCTCCCATGTGAGTTACAGCACCACTTTCGTGAGCCAGATGGTTATAGAACACAACATCACGATTCGTAGAAGTTCTTCCTTCGCCAAGCAAGATAGCGATGGCGTCACAGTCAATATCCTGAGACTGATAACCGCGAGCCTGATCCCATCCTAAACCAACAATGACTTTTGAAAGGCCCGGCTGTTCCTTTGATAGGCTGATTTTCTGACCTTTCTGTAGGTTAACTGACATATTCTTCTCCTTTCTTTCTTATTTGTGACCTGCGACCCAACGCAGGCCCCAGTTAAATGCTCTGTCCATATCCTGATGACCATTGAAGAAACGAACGACCTTCTCAATCTCAAAAGATTCGCCAGTTCTGTTCTCAAACAATGCAATTGCACACATGGTTTGTGAAGAGCCGTATTCGTCCATTCGGACAATGATATCCTGATTTCCAGGGCATTTTACTGTAACAATTCCGTTTGCGTCACGCCAATTTGCAGCACCCTCATAAATAAAGGTGTATACGAGAACTCTCCTGATCTGAGAAATCATGTTGCCGTTTATGCGCAGATTCTCACCATCGGTAGATGTGCCAGTTCTGTCATCTCCGTCCAAAGCGATATATGGAGCTCCATATAAACTGCCGAATGAGTTGCCCAAAGCCTGGACAGCGCCTTTTCGGCCATCATAGAGTTCAAACAAGCAGCCAAGGTCAAGATCGATTCCCTGCACTCTCGGAGCAAAGAATCCTCTTTGCTGCTGAGGCTGGCTCCAATTTAGGTTGATCAAGATTTCGCCCATAGAAGAGCCGTGTTTGGTAAGATTAACTTTCTGACCCTTTTTCAGCTCTATGACACCACGGTTGGGATCTCGGATTTCCATATCCACACCGAAGTTCTGGCACATTGCTTTGAGACCGCCCTTAAAGCCGCTTCCAATAGCGGTGAATTTCCATTCGCCTTTATAACGGTAGATTTCACCGACAACGACAGATGTTTCAATAGAGAAGTCTTCTCCCAAATTGAAACGCATAACTTCACTACGAGTAGATTCATCAACTATTCTGATGTAGGCGTTACTAACCTGTCCAAAATTCTGACGACGATTATCGGCATCATAGATGGTCACAGCCACAGTAATCTTCTCGACATCTGAAGGCACCGAAGCCAGATTGACTTTGATCTGTTCATCGTCACCGTCTCCGCCACCCGTCAAGTTATCACCCATGTGTTCAACGCTGCCAGAGTTGTGTTTGAGATTTCCATAATAAATGAAATCGAGATTACTACGTACTTTGCCATTGGCTCCAAGCATGAATACTGAAGCATCAAGGTCAAAATCTGATCCCCCTGTGTACTTGTTGGTATCCCAGCCGAGTCCGACAAGAAGATTTCTTAATCCGGGGTTACCTTTGGTTAGGTCAACTTTTTGACCTTTCATTAAGTTAATAGCCATATGACACCCCTTTTATTTAGCGGACTTCCCCATGATTGCTTTGCGCACCATATCGATGGGGACGACAAGGACTGCCATCACAATGCAGATGAGCCATGCAGAAGGGCTGAGCGCTTCTACACTCAAAACGCTTCCGCCGAAGGTGACAAAGACAAACTGGATAGCAAAAATTGAGAACATTACAAGGAGAAAGCTCTTGTTTCTCCCAATACCTTCAAGCACATTGATGTGACTGGTTCTTGCATTGAGGCCGTTGAATGTAATTGCCATCATAAAGGTAGCAAAAACAGCGGACTTCAAGTAGGTAACATCAACATCGCCGAAGAGATTACGGATTGCCGGAATAAAGAGAATCCCCAAGCAGGCAACAGTAATGTAGAGTGCGCTGATAACGATTTCTACAAGCATATCTTTGCTGATAATACTTGCAGAACGAGGGATGGGCTTGTCCTTCATATACTCCTTCAGTGCCGGTTCGCTACCAAATGCAATGGCAGCAAGAGTATCCATTGCGAGGTTGACAAATAAGAGCTGGATAACGGTTATAATGACATTCTCTCCAAGCAGCGGCCCAATGAAGCAAGTCAAGACAGCGGCAACATTAACCGTGAGCTGGAAGATCAGGAATTTGCGAATACTCTTGAACATCGTTCTGCCGTAAAGAATGGCTTTCTCAATAGAGGAGAAGTTATCATCAAGAATAGTGATGTCGCCAGCTTCTTTGGCAACCTCAGTTCCGCTTCCCATTGCGAAGCCGACATCGGCTTTCTTCAGTGCAGGGGAATCATTAACACCGTCCCCGGTCATGCCGACAACAAGATTGAGTTCCTGTGCGATTCTGACCAGACGGCTCTTATCCGTGGGTAAGGCGCGGGAGACAACACGAAGATGGGGGAGAATTTCTTTCAGCTCTTCATCTGTTTTTTCTGCCAGCTCTGCAGAGGTCAAAGCAACATCGTCATTGCTGGTAAGAAGGCCGGCTTCCTTTGCAATGGCCACAGCAGTTTCTTTGCGGTCGCCAGTAACCATAACGACCTGGATGCCTGCGTTCCGCACTTCTTTAATTGCATCGACCGCTTCCTTACGGACATTATCTCTGATGCTGATTACGCAAATGAGGGTAAGGTTTTCATCGTCCTTATCACCATCCGCTTTTGCAACGGCCAACAGTCTCATGGAACGTCCTGCCTGAGTATCAATGTAGGTAGTCAGGTAGTTTTTCTCGATGAGTTCCTTTACTTCGCCATCTTCATCTATGTAGTGAGTGCATTTTTCGATGATTTTCTCAGGTGCACCTTTAATGTAAGTTACGCTTTTTCCGTCGCGTGTAATCGTAACGCTGGAGCTCTTCTTGTTAGAGTCAAAGGCGTTGAAATTCTTGACATCCTCACGGCTAAGGGAATTCACAGCATCAGAAGCTACCAAGAAGGACATCAGCGCACGGTCAGTGCTGTTTCCACCGATGATACTGCCGTTACTTGCCATTGCACTGTTGTTGATACCGATGCCGGTAATAACATCCATTGCCAGAGGAGAAGCCATCTTTTTAAGGCCATCAAACACCTTGACATTACCGGTTGCCATTTCCACAACAGAAAGACGACCTTCGGTAATAGTACCGGTCTTATCACTGAATAAGATGCTGAGGCTGCCTGCGGTTTCCAGACCATTGATTTTCCTGACGAGGACATTATCTTTGGCCATTTTCAAGCTCTGGAAAGACAACAGAATGGAGGTGAGCATGGGCAAGCCTTCGGGAACTGCGCACACAATAATTGTGACAGCAACCGTGATGGCATCCATAACCAGACGAATCCACTCGTAAACGCCCGAAGGAATAGCACCGCTGATGAGAGTCTTTGCCAAAACACCTACAACGATACAGATTGCGCCAATATAGCCGAAAGTTGAAATCTGCTTTGCCAGCTTTCCAAGCTTAACCTGCAGAGGCGTCTCACGAGTGTCCTCCTGCACCTCAAGCGCCAGCTCGCCGAACAGTGTTTTATCACCGACAACCTTGATTTCCATGTAGGCTTCACCGCCACAGACAACTGTTCCGCGGTAAGCATAGTATTTATTCAGAAGATCCTTTGTGTCGTAGCTTTTACCACTCGGCATAGGAATCTTATCTGCTTCTTCGGTTTCACCATTAAGGGTGGCCTGATCAACTTTGATTGCACCATCAACTATTTCGCCGTCGGCTGGGATTTTGTCGCCCGCCTGAAGGAAAACAATGTCTCCAACGACGACTTCACTGACGTGGATTTCTTCAAGCTTTCCGTCACGAATGACTTTGGCCATTTCTTTCGCTTCTTCTTCAGCCTTCAAAGCAGATGCTTTACCCTCTTGCTTGTTTTCGCTGAAAGAAGCGACACCATTTGCAATCATAATTGCGACCAGAATACCTACCGGCTCAAACCATTCGGCCTGATGCAGGAAGAACAAAACAACCTGTACGACCAAGGCGACCAATAAGATCATGATCATAGGATCCTTGAAGCCTTCAAGAATCTTTTTCCATAACGGATCAGGGGGGATCTGCGTCAAGGTATTTGAACCGTTTTTCTTACGGCTCTCTTCAACCTCGTTTTGCGATAGTCCATTAAACTTCATTATCTGTACCTCTTTCTGCTGGTTTCATTAGCCAGCTTTGTTTGAAATATCTTGTGCTATTACAAATTCCGCGAATGAAATCAATCTTTGGGGCCATTTGTGAATAGGCGGTATATCAAGCCCGGAAGGAACATGATACCTACCATAATCCAAAGCACACCAAACACTCTGGTAGTAGAAGACCGAATAATCCAAACCGATGGTGCAGTAACAACAAGAAGGATTCCAACAGCTAAACTAATGCTCACAATCAGTACGAGCACTAATTCATCTTTGAATGTGGTTTTATCATTTCTAAACAAGCCAAACTTCATTTCAGAGCCCCCTTATCTGCCGCATGTAACTTCGACCAAAAGCCCTTTATCATCATTAGACATGCGGAATACTGCGCCATCTTTCAGCAGGACTGCTTGCCCAATCGGTACAAGATTGCCGCTTGGAGATGTCATCCCTTGAATGTTGTGATTAACCAAAAGCCATTGTCCTTGATGCTTGCAGACATAAGCCATCATGTTTCTATCTGCTTTTTCATCAGGAAATGTATTGGCAATCACATGCCATTTGAAGAGTGGCATATTGTGATACACGTCTACTTCGCCAGCTGATACCCACTGACCAGCTTTCCCTCTAAGTTGACTCTTGAGATGAAGTCGGACAAGATTGTCTTTCTTTACACGTGTTCCGCAGAAGGGACATACCGGATTGTTCGTGTCGTGTAACACAAACCATTTGGCTGCACAGTTAGGATTTTCACACGGGTGCAACAAGTCCCATGTCTTCACCAGGGCTTTTTCCCATTCCATTGCTGTTGGTCTTTCATTCGGGTTATGCAGGCCATCAACAAAGGCGCGAATGAACAAGGACTCTAAAGACGGGCCGAGATCTTTAATTGTCACATTCAGATCACGTGGCCGGTTGCTTCGGTCGTTTGGGTTTTCAATAAACAGTGCCTTTGGCCCCATGCTCAAATAGTCATCCAGATTTGGATCATCAGAGTATGTTTTAGGTCCGGATAACGGGTGTCTCAACAAGAGATATTCATAAATCAGAACCGCCAGCGCGTGAAGATCGGTATACGAGCAAGGAAGTTTTCTCTGCGGATCACCAAAAGGCAGGGCCATTGTCTCCAATACTTCAGGCGCAATATATCCACCTGTGCCAATAACTTCTGGAGGATAAACGCCCGGAACAACTAAAGAGTCTATGTCTATTACCACACAACTTCCTGTCGTTGGATCGACTAATACATTGTTGCAGGATAAATCCGAGTGTGCCAAACCCGCCTGATGCATTCTTCGGATCGATCTGGCCAAGGAGATTGACATCTGAAGCATTGCGCGAAAATCTCCGAGCTCCTGTTCCTTAATGAACCTTCTGAGTTTGGCAGATGTAAACCATTTGCTTTTTTTGTCTTTACCTTTCAGTTCTGAGCTAAGCTCCGGAACAACCGAAACATCTTCAGAAAAGAAATAATTAGGCGGGTATGCCGGACAAACAATACCGAATTCTGGTTGAGTCACTATCGCAGTTGGCCAGCAAAACTTTCCTGCGAAATATCGCGCCATTATGTCACTATTACCTCTTGCACCGCCAGCTTGTTCAGAGAGCGTAGGATTATACTTTCCGATAATTGCCTCGATGCGTTTTCTCAGGTTTGGGTCTTTGGCGACTTCCGGATTGTTGAAAAACTGCACAACGTAAGACTTGTCGGGCGCAAAATAGGTATATTTCATACCGCCGCGAGGAGGATTCTCTTTTATGACATATTGAATCTTGCTACCATCCGCCAACGTGGCTTCAGCTATCTGGCCCATCTTTTTACACCTCCTTACATTGTTACAACGACCAATGTGCGATCATCGAAAGATCCACGCTCGACATAATTGTCGAGCCAGATTTTCAGTTTCTCACTGAGGTCGGTATTTTTTTCGTTTTCTTCAAGCTCAAGTCGCGCCAAATTTAAAGCTGTGGGATCCTTCCACAAGTCTTCCAAGGTCAACCCGGTAGATTCAAGAATTCGATTTGTATATTGAATTGGAATTTTGACATTTTGGTCATTCACCCAAGGATACACAAGTGGATCTGGAATGCGCTTGAAAAGCTTCATCTGGGCTTGCGTCAATGTTGCCACGGAAATAGGTTTTGAGGGTTTTTCTAAAATTCCATTAACAATCAAATCGAAGTACAACCGACGCATTTGTGTCTCATTGGGGAAATAATCATCTGCGACGCCATCGCTCATAACCATGACGGTATCAACAACTGTTCTGGAAATCTTTGTACGGTGCTGAAGCGTCTCGATATTCTTCATTTGAGAAGATGTCAAGAAATCAGTTTCACCCGAAAAATCACCGCTATCGGGAACTCCCATGAGTTTCATTGAGTTAGAAAATTCACCCTCGGAATTAAGAATTGCAATCATTCCATCTCCGATTTGGCACGAAATCACAAGATGTTCTTTCGTAATCTCACTGATTGGAATCAATACTGCAATCAACAGAGTTCCAGATAAATCCTTGAATTGAAGACCTCGACCAAGAATCTTTTCATATTCAGGATTGGTTTTCCGGGAATAGAAGGCAGCTTCAACAGCCTCATGTGCTTTGATAACTGACTGCTGCACAACGCCAGCAAGGACACCGCATGCTTCCATGCACTTTGAGTCTGTAAGTGCCAATGTCAAATGTTCTTTCAGTTCAGGTTTATCTGTAAACAGCTTCTCAAATGAACTCACCAAAAAGCCAATTGCTGCCTTACAAGATTCTCTGGCTCCAATACGTGAAAATTTCTTGGAGCCAGCGCCATCCGAAACAGCAATAAACGTCATGCGCTCGTAATTGGCGACCTCATACCAGTCATCACAATTTGTGCCTTCATGTTTATGCTTTTTACCTCTAACACGCGCTGCGACAACCTTGCTTCCCGGGAATTTAACCGTCCCATTGATATATTCAGGAACAGGTTCCGGCTCGTGCGAAGGAATGGGGAGATATTTCCAAAGGTTCGCTGTATGCCCAGTTACTTCTTCATTGCTGAGCGCTTTTTGTTGAGCACTTTGCGCAGATGCTTTTTGTTCTTGTGCCAGTGTTGCCTGAACTGGAGATGATAGTTGAGGTTCTTGCGTTATTTTGTCGTCAATCGGTGGTATGGTTTCAGATTTTTGAATAACTTGCGCAGATGCTTCTTCTGTAGCAGGAGGTGCGTCTTCTTCGGTAGCATCAGAAAACTCTGAATGAGCTAGAACTACGTCTTCTGCAATGATGTCTGCACCTTCATTCGCAGATTCATTTACATCTACTGTTTTATTTTCTTTAGCTATGTCATTGGCGGTAGATTCGCTTATGACATTTTCATTTGGTTCAGACATATCATGTCCTCCTTCTGCATAATTGCCTCAATCAGGGGACAACGACAAATCCCTGAGGAGGAGGCGGAAGTTCGATTGCGCTACCCGGCTTTGCATCGAGGCTCTTAGAAGACATCTTGATAGAGCCAGACACCCATGCAAAGAACTGAGCCATATCACCAGCAGAAAGAGTATTCATCATCAACACACTTTCTGTAATCTGTTTAAGATAGGAGGTGTTTGCACTAGAACCTGCAGCACAGGCAATAATATTAGCGACCTTCAAAGACTTGATTTTCTGAGCAGCCTGATTGAATGCTTCAATATCAGTAGGAGAGCCATCAGTCAGAATGAATACCAGTGGACGCCAATCGCCCTTCTGAGTTTCAGTGGATTTGCGGACTTCGTTGTTGACACAGTCAATGAGGACATTTAATGCTCCACCAAGCGCAGTAGCTCCGCCGGCAGAAATCTCGGGTTCCTTGAACTGCATGAGTTCAGTAAGCGGAGTAATCTGACGAGCAGAGCTATCAAACGTAATAACGGACAGATAAGCAGTTTCAAGCGCTTGAGGATCTCCTCTTAATTCGGAAAGAAGCGCCTTAACGCCCTGCTTAACTGCTTCGATGGGCTCTCCCATCATAGAGCCAGAACAGTCGAGCAACAAATAAACCGGTAATCTGCGAGAAAAATCTGCCATGATAAAATCTCCTTTGTTTTATTATTTTCTTTATTGATAGAAATGTGGGGGCAAAATGTAGTGTACGAACGGCCTCACTCTTTTTGCTTGTTGAGTCCGGAACTCAAAGAACTCATAATCTTGAAATCAGTGTTGAAGTCATTGGTGAGCGAATCGCTAATAGGAACCATGATATCGGGAGGCACCTGATCGTCTTTCATTTGCAAAGCTCCAACAAGCCTTGGCGTGTATATTTTGGAGGCAACCAGATATTCTTTGGAATTTGCATTCATGGAAAAGACCATAATGAAGTTAACAAACTGTGCCCATCTCATAACGAACGCTCCGTTTTCGATTTTGGATATCCGTTCTTTCGATATTCCGCTCAAGCTCGCGAGGTCATCTTGTGTAAGTCCCGCAATTGCTCGGAGTCTTTTTAGATTGCTTCCAAGCTTAATGCAGTATTGTTCTTTTTCATCATCAGTGAGCTTAATAAGCACTTATTCATCTCCTCTTTTTCCACTACACCGCTGGATTGAATCCCGATATTTGTCCATCCATAAACAAACTATTTTCATTTACAAACCTCCTTGGCCTAATGAATACAAAAACAACCACAAAGCTAATTACTTTGTACAGGATCAAAAACCGTCATGATGACGGGTTCTTGTCAATCTGCGACAATATTATACTGCATACGACGTGAAAAATCAAGGTTTTGGCAAAAAAAATATAAAAAATAACGGCCGTGGCACGAAAAAAACATACCACGACCGCTCGGAAATATTCATTCACTGTCAGATTTCTGGTCAATTATTTCTATTAAAATATACCTTGGCCCTTTTATTCCACGGGCCAAGGAAGGAGCTCATTACATATGTCAAGGCACGGAGAAAACATTTGGAAACGCAAAGATGGACGGTGGGAAGCACGTTATGTCAAAGGACGCGATCCAAGAGGAAAGGCACTCTATGCGTCAGTATATGCTAAAACCTATGCTGAGGTCAAGAAAAAAAGAGAAGCCGTTTTACAGGAACTAAAATCTCATCCGTCTTCATCTTTACCCGCAAAGTCTTTAGGTATGATCATACAAGAATACCTTGAGGATCACAAGTTCGAGATAAAATTTTCAACATATGCAAGATATGTGGAGATCTCGGAGAAACATCTAATTCCAGACTTGGGATTAATGCCGGTTTCTGAGTTTACACGAGATGATGGCAATAGCTATGTTAAGAAGCTGTTGAGCAACGGAAAAGCTCAAGGAAAAGGTTTGGCTATAAGGATATTGCCTCCGTTCTAAAGCTGGTATTAAAGTACGCAGAAGAAAAGCATTACATTTTGAATGCTCCAATAGATTTTTTTGTCCCCAAGCAAGGACATCCCACAATTCAAATATTAGCGCCGAGCCAGCGCGAACGGTTGGAAACCTTTGTTTGTACAACAACAGATTCTTATAAGTTCGGGGTTTATCTTTGCTTGTATACGGGGCTGCGAATAGGAGAAATATGCGCCCTTCAATGGAGAGACATAGACTGCGTAAATTCGACGATATCGGTGAATAAGACTATTCTTAGAGTGAAGAATGTTGGCGGCTCCACAGCAAAAACCCAGATTCTGATTAACACGCCGAAGACTCCGTCATCAAAACGGCTAATCCCACTGCCGAAAGAGCTTAGCGAAAAGATTCGGCAATTGAAACTGGAATTATCACCTTCAGACAATTACTATGTGCTAACCGGAACAGGAAAATTTATTGAACCCCGAAACTACTATGAAAGATACAAACGATATTTGCGCTTATGTGAATTAGAGGATTTCAATTTTCATGCGTTGCGCCACACATTCGCAACACGTTGCATAGAGGCAGGAGTTGATCCAAAGGTGCTCAGTGAAATCCTCGGGCACGCAAGTGTGCAAATAACGCTTGATAGGTATGTTCATCCCTCACTTGAGATAAAGCGCACCAGTCTGGGGCGCTTATTCTCAGCTTGATTGTCACAAGAATTGTGGTCAGAATATCGAAAACGCTAAATATATCAGGCAAAACCAAAGGCAACCACAAAGTAATTAGCTTTGTGGTTGTAATGAATAAAAATTTACATAGTGAGTGTCATTTTTGGCACTCACTTTTTTATTCTTCAATCTTCTTCCTCATAATACTCAAATACTATAAACACAGTTTTCAACTATATAATATTTATAGTATATCACTTCGCCGTATGGATATCAATAGTCTATAGCAAAGCAATTACAATATTTATAGACTATTTAGTGGAGAGGTGAGTGATTAGAAATGAGTGATATCGCAAAGATTATTGGGCAACGCATCAGAAACTACCGGACACAAAAAGGACTCAGTCAGGAAAAACTGGCAGAGCTTGCCGGTTGCCATCCAACGTATATCGGGCAATTGGAACGTGGTGAGAAAAACGCCACTCTGGAAAGCGTTGAGAAGATTGCATCAGCTATGGATATTTCACTGTCCGAGCTATTCGATAAGTTGGGAAAGAGCGGCGGCAACAACATTGCGGCCAAATGCTATGACTTGGTTGCCTCTAAGAACGAGGCAGAGCAGAAGCAACTCTATAAAATGCTTCAGGAAATGGACAAATACAAAAACCAATAAAAAAACACGGTGCCACCCGATGAAGGGTGACACCGTGTTCTGCTTAGTAGGCGACTACGCCATATCCGAGAATTTCATAATAGCCAACCGGGTACTGATTGACGCGGCAGCTATCGCCGGAGTTGCCCTCGATGGTGTAGACAACGCCGTTTTCGACTTTCTGGACGATACCGACATGATCGGCCTGACTGTCCTGCGGGCCGGAGCTGCCCTTGTTGTCCCAATCGAAGAAGATAATCATGCCGGGCGAGGGCTCCATAGAGTTATCTGCCCACTGCCCACGCTCCCGGAACCACTGGACACCGTTGACACAGCCCGCGAACTTCGGAATAACGCCGGTGTCGATATAGCCGCATTCGTTCGCGCACCAGCTGACGAAGCAGGCGCACCACTCCACGCGGCTGCCGAAGCCGTACCATGACCAATAGGGCTCTCCGCCCACATTGCCCACCTGCGACAGCGCCACGGCAACGATTTGGTCATCCACTCCGTAGATTCCGTAAAGCGCCGCCGCCCACATGCTGCTGTCCTGCGCAAGCAGTTCTGCAAGCTGCTGCTTTTGATCCTCATTGAAGCCGTACTGCGCAGCCATCTCATCCGCCGTCTTGTGGCTGACAGTAATATAGAGCGTCGTAATCGTCTCCTGCGTTTCTTCCTCAAGGATATTGCCGTTTCCGTCATCCGTCTCCACAATAACCGTCTCGGTCTTTGTTTCCGTCCGGTGGGTGATCTCGTTCATCTCCCAGAACAGGTCTTTCAGAAGCTGTTCCTTTTCCGGAGTGATCGTTGCTACCTCCTGGGGATTATCCGGATCAGAGGTCGTCTTGACGGCATAGATCGACAGCACCTCCGGCCACACGGCACGGGACCCGGACATTTCAAGCGCATCGTATGCAACGGAATCCTTAATGGCATCCAGCTCGTTCTGGTAATCGATGTTGATTTCCTGAATGACCTGCCGCATCGTCTTTTCTGAGCCGGTATCCTCGCTTGAAAAGAAAATACCAAAGCAGGAACAGGCGATCAAGGCAACAAGACAGATAACCACGACGACCACGACCGCGACCCAGCCTCCGGCAGCGATGGCCGCAACCAGCGCTTTCATCGCCGCTGCTATGGCCTTGATTGCCGCAGCAACGGCTTTTGCCGCCGCAACAGCCGCTTTGTAGGCAGCTATGGCAGTCTGACGGGCAATCTCCGCCGCCTTCTGCGCGGCCTTTGCAGCCGCTGCCGCTGCCTTCTGTGTTGCCTTCGCTGTTGCCTCTGCGGTTTTGATGGCAGCCTTGGAGGTTTTCTCCGCAGTCTTTACGGCCCTCTCTGTTGACTTTACCGTTCCCTTTGCACCGGCTTTTACTGTCTGTTTCCCAGCAGAGCGAGCAGACTGCTTGATGGTGCGTTCAGTACGCTCCG
>ENA-OUQF01000231-OUQF01000231.1-human-gut-metagenome-genome-assembly--contig:-NODE-231-length-47860-cov-7.246752_pt1 | contig 47860 bp, 45 predicted proteins | sample MGYA00237947_ERZ548826 | MGnify/ENA primary metagenome ERZ548826 (study PRJEB26490, sample SAMN05194701) | human gut metagenome | biome: terrestrial biome; feature: human-associated habitat; material... | reverse complement strand
CATAGATTATATATCATTTTTCTAAGTATATATCAAGTGAAATGTGGCTTTCATCTCACACGCAAGCGTGTGGGTTTTTCGCCACAAATTTATAACCATTGTACATTATAGAATCCACATCATTGCTGTACCGTGTACCATCACAATGTTCACAAGTCATTTCTATATCTTGAAGAAGCTGTATATCCATAGAAATAGTACCAGTACCTTCACACACAGGACATCTTAACTTACCTGTATTATAAGAAAAATCACCTGCACTATATTGATCACTTAATCTTCCATACAACCTTCTTAAATGATCAAATACACCAGAATAAGTTGCAACAGTACTTCTGACATTATTTCCAATAGGGGACGCATCAATCAAATCAACCTTATTGACCCATGATGCATCCAATTCTTTTACATGATTAGGAAGTGTTTCATGATTTAATGAAGCTTTTATGGCAGGATATAAAGATTCAAGAATCAATGTTGTCTTACCACTTCCTGATACACCAGAAATAGCTACAATCTTATTTAAAGGAATATCAACGTCAATATTTTTTAAGTTATGTACCTTTGCGCCTCTTATTTCCATATGATCAATCATACAAAATCCTCCACATAATATAAAAAACTAGCTATCTCTAGCTAGTTCATCGTGCGACAGGCAGTCGCTTATATGTCATGTCAAACAGGGACATGGCATTTTCTACTTATAAATGATTATTCAAGATAGGTTTCTATTAACTTGAAATGTGTCATGGAATGTAGAAATCCTGTAGGTTAAAGTCCTACCTCGTGCGCGCTAGTGCTATTCGAGAAGTCTAATCTAGTGCATCATCGTGAGGTGGTGTATGAAGGAGATGCAGTATTCGAGAGAACTGTGGATGAAATATCAGGCCGAAACGAAGTATGAACTGAAAGTGCGGCAGTAGAATGTGTGACGACATTGCGATGAATGTGGAAGTCTATTCACTGTGTTACCAAAGAACTAGTCGATAACACGGGCCTTCTATTGTGAAGTCGGTTGGCATGATATTAAGGAAAAAGCGATGACCCTGTGAGACCTTATGATTACTTGATGTATATCAAGGTATTTATCTATAAGTGTAATGCGAAGTGATAAGTACGTCATGAGGAGTCAGACACTCTCATAGTAGTGAATGATATTGATGAAACACAACATCAATGGAGCGAAGGGGAGTGACCTTTTACGTTCTTACTAGAATCTAGTCATAATGGTAAGAATAACGGTACTTAGGTACAAACGAATTCGAAGTATGATAGAGGGAAAGGAGAAATTTTACTTTAATTTATGGAACCATTAATGAACAATCCTATGAAGTTGAAATATCATTCATTGTACGGACAACTACTACAGGACAGAGTGCTTATGAACGCTTGGAAAAAGGTCAAGGCAAACAGAGGTAGTGGAGGTATCGATGGTGTAACCATTAAGGAATATGCCAAGAACGAGCAAGAGAATGTATTGGAACTATTGGAGAAACTCAAAGCAAAGGAATATAAACCGACACCTGTAAGAAGAGTATATATTCCAAAGAAAGACGGTAAGAAAAGACCGCTAGGAATACCAACCTTGGAAGATAGAATTGTACAACAGGCACTAACTGATATTCTAATGCCTAAATATGAAAAGTTGGTATTTCATAATTGGTCGATGGGATATCGACCAGGCAGAGGAGTAGAAAGTGCTCTACAAGTAATCATCAAGAACATTGAACTAGGACGCAACTGGATCTATGACTGTGATATCAAAGGATTCTTTGATAACATTCCTCATAAGAAACTGATGAAGGTGTTAAATAAAGTTATCGCTGATGGAACAGTACTAGATTTAATATGGTCATGGCTTAAATGTGGATACATGGAAGATGGTAAATACTACAATGCCAAGGCCGGTCAGCCTCAAGGTGGGGTCATTTCGCCATTACTTGCCAACGTCTATTTAAATGAACTTGATTGGGAACTGCACAAGGCAAAGATTTATTTCGTTAGGTATGCCGATGATTTTCTATTATTTTGCGAAACTGAAGAAGAAGTCACAAGAGCAGGCAATATCGCTAAATCAGTCATTGAATCTCTAGGACTTGAAGTCGCGATGAATAAAACCAAAGTAGTTGACTTCAAGAATGATGATTTTGATTTTCTAGGCTTCCATTTCAATCATTGGAGAACTAGCAAGAATGGGAAAGATTACTACTCAATCGTTCCCACAGAAAAGTCAATTAAAACGTTCAAGAAGGCCATCAAGGATAAGACACAAAGGAAATGGACAAAACCAAAAGAAGAATGGATTAAGGATATCAATCCTATCATCGTTGGCAAGACCAACTACTTCCTGAATGTCTACAAAGCTCTTAAAGTTTTCGAAGGTCGTATACAGACACACTGCGTTATTCATGCGATGAGTACCTATCTAGACAAGATGGACAGTTATGTACGCCAACGATTGAGGATGTGCATGATACATAAGCACCCAACAGTAAGGAAATCATATGGAATGCATTATAAATGGAACATTAAATTCTTTGTATGTGTTGGTCTAATACCTTCAAAGTGGTGGTTCTATTATAAAATGTGGAAAACCTACACCATAGAGAAGTACGTAGAATACCATATGCGAAGAAATAATGTCAATATGGTCAAACGCATTCAGATACTTAAAGAACAAGGTGTAGAGTATTACACAAAAGAGAGATTAAAGAAAATGGGCTATGCTTTCTCAAGATAGCCCATTCATTCATAAATTAAATAAATAGTAAATTGGTAAGCCGTATGCATTAATAGTGCACGTACGGTTTGATAAGGGGCTAGCCTAGTGATAGGTTAGCCTACTTTCTTTAATTAATGGTGCGGCCGATGAGATTTGAACTCACACAGACGTACGTCCACAAGTCCCTCAAACTTGCGTGTCTACCATTCCACCACGGCCGCAACTTTGTGCAACTAAAATTATACTTGAGTTGCACATAGAATTCAACTATTTTTTAAGAAGATTATAGAGAGACTGAGCGTAGATAGCAGCTGCAGTTAATAAATCATCTAATGAAATTAATTCATTTTCTTCATGCATATGATGGTTTTTGCCAGGGAATTCACAACCAAAAGCAACGCAGTTAGGCATTTTCTTTGCATAAGTTCCACCACCGATAGTCTGAGGACCATGTTCATGATCATTTGTGAACTGTACATATGATTCATGAAGTTTCTGAACTAATTCACTATTAGGATCTACATATAATGCAGGACCAATATCATGTTCTTCACTCAAGCCATACTTATTAACAGCTTCATCTACATTCTTAACAAGTTCATCATTGTCTGAGTCATGAGGAAGACGTAAATCAAGAGTTAATGAACCTTCATTATGTTCATAATTTAAGATACCAAGGTTAACAGTTAAAGCACCCATTTCACCAGTAAATGCGACATTGAACTTTTCACCTAAATAATCATTGTATAAATATTCATCAACGAATTTTGCGTAGCTATTATCAGTTACACTTGCAATATAATGACATAAGTTACTTGCGGCATTATTACCTAACTGAGGCTGAGATGCATGGGCGCTCTTACCTTTTAAGAATAAGTGTGTGTTACCATCTACAACTTCTAAAGAACCCTTGAAGTTATTTTCTTTTAAGAATGCATTATATGATTCTTCATAGTCAGTACCCTTTAATACAGCTTTAGCCTGATCTGGTACGATATTCACTACACGTCCTGAATGAATAGAGATTACCTTATCATCATCTGTTTTACCCTTGATGATGAAATGACAGTTACCTTTTTCACCATATACTACAGGGAAATCAGCATCTGGAGTAAATCCCATCTTTGGATATGGACGATGCTGGAAATAGTAATGCATACAGCGAGAACCATTTTCTTCATTACATCCAAAAATGATACGAACCTTCATCTTCTTTTCAAAATCAAGTTCATTAACAATCTTAGCAGCATAATAAGCGGCAATTAAAGGCCCCTTATCATCAGCCACACCACGACCATAGAGTGTATCTCCATCAAGAGTCATATCATATTCTGGATAATCCCATTCCTGACCTTCAGTAGGTACAACATCTAAGTGTCCAAGAATACCAAAACATTCTTCTCCTTCACCAATATCAATAGAACCAGCATATCCATCACAATCATCAGTAACAAATCCATCTCTTTGACCAATAGAAAGCATTAAATCAAGCGCTTTACGGTTGTTTTCACCAAATGGCTGATTTTCTTTTGCAGTAGATTCATCAAGAGTTGAAGGGATGAGACATAAGTCCTTTAAATCTTTCAGCATTTCATCTTTATGCTTTAATACTTCTTCTTTGAAATCAATCATTTTATTCACCTCAGTGACTATTATATACAATTTTTGAATTATTTGAAACACACATACTGCACCTTTTTGTAACGTTCGTTCAAGAGTTGTGCTAATATAGTAAAAAGGGGGCAAAAGAATATGGAGAATAAAGACATACAGTTTCATATTACAGTCAAAGGTATTGTGATTTATGAAGGTAAGACATTAATCTTGAAACGTGTGAGACCTTCATCAGATGGACTTGGTTATTGGGAATTACCAGGTGGGGGATTAGAATACGGGGAGGATCCTCACCAGGCGTTAGTAAGAGAATTAAAGGAAGAAACAGGACTTGATATTGAAATCATTAAGCCAGTTTATACATTTACGGCTATTAGACCACATTATCAGACAGTGGGTATTGGTTTCTTGTGTATTCCTACAAATGATCAAGTTAAGATTTCATTTGAGCATACAGATTATAAGTTTGTGGATGAAGATGAACTAGAGAAGACACTTGATCCACATATCTTTAATGATATTAAGAAAACAATCGAAGAATATAATCAAATAAGAGAATACGAAGAACTAAAAAGAGAAGCGAACTAGCGCTTCTCTTATTTCATATAGATCTTTTCAACTTCACAGATATACATTGTATGGAAATCTTTATTAGGGTAATTCTTATCCACAAGTGTTTCATCTAAGAAACATTCAGGCTTGATTGTATCTTCATAGAGTTTCTTTCCCACAACAACAATGTCTGCTTCTTCAAATGTAGGAAGACCTTCAATAAAAGTAGGTGTTAAATCAGTCTTCGCAATCTTATCTCCATCACGTCCAGATTCTCTACCTAATACTGTTAAATCTTTCATATGTTCTCCATTAAAGAATGAAAGAGTCATCTTATCATTAGAATCTATAAATTCCTTTGTATAACGCTGTGGTCTTACAAAACAAGTCATCACTGGCTTATTCCATAATGTACCCATCTCGCCCCATGAAATAGTCATAGTATTAAATGCGTCTTTATTACCTGCACTAAGTAGTGCCCATTCCTTATTCAATTTATTGAATATTTTTAAATCAAATGTATTTACATCTACTTCTTTAAACATAGTCATTACCTCCGTTTTTATATTATAAACTTATGCCACTATTTAATCAAATTTGTGCTTGTCAAACAATAGGTTATTTGATAAACTACAACTGTATTATACGACTGACGGAAGTGGAATTAACCACATGGAGTATAATTTCTTGAAGAGCCGACCGTCTGGGCAACGTCCTGGACTTAGTAGGCTCTTTTTTTGTTTTTTTAAAAAAATGGAAGCATGCAGGTACCGGATTAGTATATAATTGTTTTGAAAGAAAATAACCTGAAAGAGAGGAAAAACAAAAAATGTTAACAGACGTAGAAATTGCACAGAGTACAGTCATGGAGCCAATTAAAAATGTGGCTGAAAAGATTGGACTGACTGAAGATGATTTAGAATTATATGGTAAATATAAAGCAAAAATCTCTTTAGAAACTATCAAGAAAGTTGAAAATAATCCAGATGGTAAATTAATTCTTGTAACTGCAATCAACCCAACACCTGCAGGTGAAGGTAAGACAACTACAATGATTGGTTTATCACAGGCACTACATCAGTTAGGTAAGAAGTCTATAGTCGCAATGCGTGAACCAAGTTTAGGTCCTTGCTTTGGTATTAAAGGTGGTGCAGCTGGTGGAGGATATGCCCAGGTTGTTCCTATGGAAGATATCAACCTTCATTTTACAGGTGATATTCATGCCATCACTTCAGCAAATAACTTGATTGCGGCAATACTTGATAACTCTATTCAGCAGGGTAACCCTTTGAATATTGATACTAGACAGATTGTATGGAAGAGAGTTGTTGACTTAAACGATCGTGCTTTAAGACATATTGTTGTTGGTTTAGGCGGTAAACCAAATGGTGTTCCTCGTGAAGATGGTTTTGATATTAGTGTTGCAAGTGAAGTAATGGGCATCTTATGTTTATCTACTTCTCTTGAAGATTTAAAAGCAAGAGCTGCAAGAATGATTGTTGCTTATAATTATGATGGTGAACCAGTCACTGTTGATGATATTCATGCAACTGGTGCTGTAACTTTATTATTAAAGGATGCTATCAAGCCTAACCTTGTACAGACTTTAGATCATACTCCAGTATTTGTACATGGTGGTCCATTCGCCAATATCGCTCATGGATGTAACTCAGTTATGGCTACAAAGCTTGCTATGAAGCTTGGTGATTATGCCATTACTGAAGCAGGATTCGGTGCTGATTTAGGTGCTGAAAAGTTCTTAGATATCAAGTGTCGTCAGGCTGGATTAAATCCAGATGCAGTTGTTATTGTTGCAACTGTTCGTGCATTAAAGATGCATGGTGGTGTCAATAAGAAAGAATTAGGTACTGAAAACCTTGAAGCATTAAAAAAGGGTATTGGTAACTTAACTAAACATATTGAAAATATCAAGAAGTTTGGTTTACCTTGTATCGTTGCTATTAACGCTTTCCCTACAGATACAGAAGCTGAATTAAAGCTATTAGATGATATGTGTAAGGAATTAAATATTGAAGTATCTATTTCTGAAGTATGGGCTAAGGGTGGCGAAGGAGGCATTGATCTTGCTAACAAGCTATTAAATATCCTTGATACTAAAGAATCTCATTATGCGCCTATCTATTCATTGGATATGCCTATTGATGAAAAGATCAAGACAATCGCCAAAGAAATCTATGGTGCAGATGATGTTGTCTTCACAAAGAAGGCAGCTAATAAGATCAAGAAGTTCACTGCTCAGGGCTTAGGTGATTTACCAATCTGTGTTGCGAAAACTCAGTATTCTTTATCAGATGATGCGACTTTACTTGGACGTCCTGAAGGATTCAAGGTAACAATCAATGACTTGATTCCAAATACTGGTTCTGGATTCTTAGTTGCTATTTCTGGAAATATTATGCGTATGCCAGGTTTACCAAAAGTACCAGCTGCTAATAATATGGACATTGATGAAGAAGGTAAGATTACCGGTTTATTCTAATAATTGAGGTCAAGTTTAGGTGAAAGGCCTCTGAGCACCTAGATCATGAAAGTCATAATGAAAATAATGGAGGACTGAAATGAAAGCTGCAGTAATTATGGGTTCTGCCTCTGATGAAGCAAAGGTAGAAAAAGGAATTGCTATATTAAAAGAATATGGCGTAGATGTTGAAGTACGTGCTTTATCTGCACACCGTGCACATCGTGCATTGAGTGAATTTGTAGAAGAATGCAACAACAATGGAACAGATGTTATTTTAACAGCTGCTGGTATGGCTGCTGCCTTACCTGGTGTCGTTGCTTCTATGACAGTGTTACCAGTTATTGGTATTCCAATTAAAGGTGCAAGTTTAGATGGAATGGATGCCTTATTATCAATTGTCCAGATGCCTTCTGGTATCCCAGTTGCAACAGTTGCAATTGATGGTGCTAAGAATGCTGCCTGGTTAGCACTTGAAATCATGGCAATCAAATATCCAGAATTAAGTGAAAAATTAAAGAACAACCGTCAGGCTATGGAAAAAGCCTGCTTAGATACAAACAACGAAATTTCAGAAAAATATAGATAAGAGGAGAAAACAACAATGGAAAAGAAAGAATTAATGTACGAAGGAAAAGCTAAGGAAATTTTTGCAACTGATAACGAAGATGTTATCTTAATGCATTATAAAGATGATGCAACTGCAGGTAATGGTGTAAAACATGATCAGTTTGCTGGTAAGGGTGTATTAAACCACACTATTTCAGGTATTATCTTTGATATGTTAGAAGAAGCTGGTATCAAGACTCATATGATTGAAAAGTTAAATGATACTGATGATTTAGTTAAGAAAGTAGAAATCTTCCCACTAGAAGTTATTGTACGTAATATTACAACAGGTTCTTTCTGTAAGAGACTTGGTGCTAAGGAAGGTGTTGTTTTAGCAGAACCAATTTTTGAAATTAGTTATAAGAATGATGAATATGGTGATCCATTAATCAATGAAGACCATGCTGTAGCTTTAGGTCTTTGCACTAGAGATGAATATAACACTATCAAATCTGAAACATTAAAGATCAACGAATTACTTAAGGCTTTCTTCTTAAGATTAAACTTAAAGCTTGTAGATTTCAAAATCGAATTTGGTAAGACAAAAGAAGGCGAAATCGTATTAGCGGATGAAATTTCACCAGATTCTTGCCGTTTATGGGATGTAGATACTAACAAGAAGTATGACAAAGACGTATTCAGACAGGATATCGGAGATTTAATTGAAACTTATAAAGCAGTTCTTGCAAGAATGGAAAAATAATAGATAAAAGGATGAAGAAACATGGATTATAAAAAAGCTGGAGTAGACATTGAAGCAGGTTATAAGTCAGTGGAATTAATGAAGAAGCATGTTAAAGCGACTATGAGACCAGAAGTACTTGGTGGTATTGGTGGTTTTGCTGGTGCTTTTGATTTAAGCAAGATCAAGGATATGGAAGAACCAGTTCTTTTATCTGGTACTGATGGCTGTGGTACAAAGGTAAAACTTGCTTTTGTAATGGATAAACACGATACAATTGGTATTGATGCAGTTGCAATGTGTGTGAATGATATTGCTTGTTCAGGTGGAGAACCTCTATTCTTCCTTGATTACATTGCATGTGGTAAGAATTATCCTGAAAAGATTGCGACTATCGTTAAGGGTGTTGCTGAAGGATGTATTCAGTCTGAATGTGCCCTTGTTGGTGGTGAAACTGCAGAACATCCAGGTTTAATGCCTGTTGATGATTATGATTTAGCTGGTTTTGCAGTAGGTGTTGTAGATAAGAAGGATATTATTGATGGTTCTACAATCAAGCCTGGTGATGCTTTAGTTGGTATTGCATCTACTGGTGTACATAGTAATGGATTCTCTTTAGTACGTAGTGTATTTGAAATGACTAAAGAATCTTTAGATACTTATTATGATGAATTAGGTACTACTTTAGGTGAAGCATTAATTGCTCCTACTAAGATTTATGTAAAAGCATTAAAGAGCGTAAAGAATGCTGGTATCAAGGTTAAAGGATGCAGCCATATTACTGGTGGAGGATTCTATGAAAACCTTCCTAGAATGTTACCTGATGGTGTAAAGGCTGTTGTTAAGAAGGACAGCTATAAAGTACCTCCTATCTTTGGCTTAATTGCAAAAGCAGGAAACGTTGAAGAAAAGATGATGTACAACACATTCAATATGGGATTAGGTATGGTTCTTGCTGTTGATCCTGCAGATGTTGAAAAGACTATCGAAGCAATTAATGCTGCTGGCTATGAAAGCTATGAAGTAGGTTATATTGCTGAAGGTGAAAAGGGAGCAGAATTATGCTAAACATAGCTGTATGCGTATCTGGTGGTGGAACTGATCTTCAGTCCATCATCGATGCGTGTGAAGCCGGAAAAATCAATGGACAGATCCGTCTGGTTATTTCTAACCGTAAGAAGGCTTACGGTTTAGAAAGAGCCCGCCTTCATGGTATTCAGGCAGAATGGATCAAGGATGAAGACGAGATCTTAAAGAGATTTGAAGAAGAAAAGATTGATGTTGTTGTATTAGCAGGTTATCTTGCTATTGTTGGAGATAAGCTGATTGAACAATATAAGAATCGTATTATTAATATTCATCCCTCACTTATTCCATCTTTCTGTGGCCCTGGATTCTATGGAATGCATGTCCATGAAGCGGTGTTTAAAAGAGGTGTAAAGGTGTCAGGTGCAACTGTTCATTTTGTTACTGGAGAAGTGGATGGTGGGCCAATCATCTTACAAAGAGCGGTTGATATTTCAGACTTAGAGACTCCTGAAGACATTCAGGCACGTGTCTTAGAAATCGAACATGAAATCTTACCAGAAGCTGTTGCTTTATATTGTGAAGGACGTGTTTCTGTAGAAAATGAAAGGGTGAAGATCAGTTGAAAAGAGCGTTAGTATCAGTTACAAATAAAGAAGGTATTGTTGAATTTGCGAAAGGTCTTGAAGAATTAGGATTTGAAGTTGTTTCTACTGGTGGAACATATAAGAAACTATTAGAAGCAGGTGTAAAAGCTATTGAAATCGATGATGTGACAGGTTTCCCTGAAATTCTTGATGGAAGAGTTAAGACACTTCATCCAAAAGTACATGGTGGTATTCTATTTAGAAGAGATGTAGAAGAACATGTCAAGACTGTAGAAGAAATGGGTATTACACCTATTGATCTTGTTTGTTGTAATCTCTATGAGTTTGAAAAAGCGCTTAAGGCTGGTAAGCCAATGGCTGAAATGATTGAAAACATTGATATCGGTGGACCTTCAATGATCCGTTCTGCTGCTAAGAACTTCAAGGATGTATTGATTGTTACTGATCCAAAAGATTATGATGCTGTATTAGAAGCTATTAGAGAAGATAAGACTGATTTTGAATTCAGAATGAATCTTGCTTATAAGGCTTATAGCTTAACAGGCAGCTATGATGCAATGATTTCTCGTTATTTCGCTGATCAGGTCCATGATGAATTCCCTGATATCTTAAATATTTCATTAAAGAAGACAGATCATTTACGTTATGGTGAAAACTCTCAACAGAGTGCAAATGCTTATGTTGATCCATATGTTCAGCATTCTTTATTAGATTATGAACAGTTACATGGTAAAGAAATTTCTTTTAATAACGTGAATGACTTATATGGTGCAGTTGCCTGCGTAAGAGAATTTGGGGATCAGTTAGTGACTGTTGCAATTAAGCATTCAACACCTTGTGGAGTGGCTATTGGTAAGACTGGTTATGAATCTTATAAGCGTGCTTATGAAGGTGATCCAACTTCTATCTTTGGTGGAATCATCGCTGTAAACTATAAAATTGATAAGGAAACTGCTTTAGAAATGAAGAAGACTTTCTTAGAAATCATTGCAGCACCTGATTTTGATGATGATGCTTTAGAAGTATTAGAAAAGAAGAAGAACTTACGTTTATTAAAGCTTAAGAATCTTGATGCACGTGATGCTAAGTATGATATTAAGTATCTTGAAGGTAAAGCACTTGTTCAGGAATTAAATACTAAGCTTATTGATGAAATGAAAGTAGTGACTAAAAAGCAGCCAACAGAAGCTGAATTATCTGATATGGAATTTGGTTTAAAGGTTGTTAAATATGTTAAGTCTAATGCGATTGTACTAGTGAAAGACGGATGTACTTTAGCTGTTGGTGGAGGACAGACTTCACGTATCTGGGCATTAGAAAATGCAATTCATAATAATCCTGATAAGGATTTCCATGGTGCTGTATTAGCAAGTGATGCTTTTTTCCCATTTAGTGATTGTGCACAGGTGGCTGATGAAGCAGGTATTAAGGCTATTGTACAGCCTGGTGGATCAGTTCGTGATCAGGAGTCTATTGACTATTGTGATGAACATGATATGACAATGGTCTTCAATGGTTATAGACATTTTAGACACTAAGGAGGCGTTCTATGAAGGTTCTTGTTATTGGTAGTGGTGGAAGAGAACATGCAATTGCCTGGAAATTAAAACAGAGTAAACATGTTACTGAATTATATGCTATTCCTGGTAATCCTGGTATGGATGCTGTATGTATTCCAGGGAGTGTAGAAGATATGCCTTTTATCTTAAAAACTGTTGAAGAAAAGGGTATTGATTTTACTGTTATTGGTCCTGAAGTACCATTATGTATGGGACTTGCTGACTATTTAGAAGAAAGAGGACACAAAGTATTTGGCCCTAGAAAAGAATCAGCTATTCTTGAAGGTTCTAAAGCCTTCTCTAAGGATTTCATGAAAAAGCACAATATTCCTACTGCAAAGTATGAAGAAGTGACTGATTATGAATCAGCTGTTAAAGCATTAGATGCTTTTGATCTTCCTGTTGTTGTTAAGGCTGATGGTCTTGCAGCAGGTAAGGGCGTAGTCATTTGTGAAACAAAAGAACAGGCTAAAGAAGAACTTAAAGTGATGCTTGATGGCAGTGCTTTTGGTGAAGCTGGTAAGAAGGTTGTTTTAGAAGAATTCTTAACTGGTTTTGAATGTTCTCTATTATGCTTTGTAGATCATGATACAATCGTACCTATGGTATCTGCAAAAGACCATAAACAGATTTATGATAATAATGAAGGTCCAAATACTGGTGGTATGGGTACTGTATCACCTAACCCATTTTTACCTGAAGGTATGGAAGGGACTTTCAAAGAAAAGATTCTTGACCCATTCATGAAAGGCTTACATGAAGATCATATGGATTATCGTGGGGTTGTCTTTATTGGATTAATGATCAAGGATCAGGATGTAAAGGTATTAGAATTCAATGTTCGTTTTGGTGATCCTGAAACTCAGGTTATCTTAATGAGACTTGAAAGTGATTTATATGAAGTGATGTATGGATGTGCTACAAATACATTAAAAGATGTAGATGTTAAGTGGAAAGATGAACAGGCAACATGTGTTGTTCTTGCAAGTGGAGGCTATCCTGGATCTTATGAAAAGGGTAAAGTCATTACTGGTTTAGATCATCTTCCAGAAGATATCGTTGTCTTCCATGCAGGTACTAAACGTAATGAAAATAATGAAATCGTCACAAATGGTGGACGTGTATTAAATGTTTGTGCATTAGGACATGATCTTGAAGAAACAAGAAAGAAAGTCTATGATGCAATTGAAAACATTCATTTTGATGGCATGTATATGCGTAAAGATATTGGCTTACATTAGGAGGATAACATGGCTAAAGTTTATCGCGTTTATGTAGAAAAAAGAAAAGAAAATGCGGTTGAAGCAGACTCTATCAAACATGATTTGATGACAAGACTTGGTTTAACTGACGTTTCTAACTTAACAGTTGTCAACCGTTATGATCTTCAGGGTATTACTGAAGAAGTATTAGAAGAAGGTATTCCTACTATTCTTTCTGAGCCAATGGTAGATGAAGTATATCGTGAAGAATATGCAATTCCAGAAGGAGCTGTAAGTTTTGCGATTGAATATCTTCCAGGACAGTATGATGCTAGAGCTGATGCCTGTGAACAGTGCTTCCAGTTATTAACTGGTGAAAAAGGCGTTAAGGTTAAATGTGCAAAGCTTATTGTAATCGAAGGTATTTCTAGTGATGAATTACCAGCAATTCGACATTATTTAATTAACCCTGTTGATTCTAGAGAAGCGTCTTTAGAAAAGCCAGCAGATTTAAATGATGCTGTTGTTGAAATCAAGAAGGTTCCAGTGATTGAAGGATTTATTGGTTTCACTGATGAAGAAGTTGAAGCATTACTTGAAAAGATGAGTCTTGCTATGAACTTCGATGACTTAAAAGTGACTCAGAACTATTTCAGAGATGTAGAAAAGAGAGATCCTACAGAAACTGAAATCAGAGTATTAGATACTTACTGGTCAGACCATTGTCGTCATACTACATTTGCGACAGTTATTACTGATATTGATATCGCAAGTGGTGCATTTAAAGAAATCTTAGAAAAAGATGTAGAAAAATATAAAGCAAGCCGTCATGTTGTTTATGGTGTAGATACAAAGAGACCACTTACTTTAATGGATCTTGCAACTATTTCTATGAAAGAACTTAGAAAGCGTGGCTATTTGGATGATATGGAAGTATCTGAAGAAATCAATGCCTGCTCAGTTCGTTTAAAGGTTCATACAACTGATGGTGATGAAGATTGGTTATTAATGTTTAAGAATGAAACACATAACCATCCAACTGAAATTGAACCATTTGGTGGTGCCGCTACATGTTTAGGTGGTGCAATCCGTGACCCATTATCAGGCCGTGCTTATGTTTACCAGTCAATGCGTATTACTGGTGCAGGTGATCCTCGTCAGAAATTAGAAGATACACTTCCTGGTAAATTACCACAGAGAAAGATCTGTGAAGAAGCCGCTCATGGTTTCTCTTCTTATGGTAACCAGATTGGTTTAACGACTGGTTTTGTACATGAAGTATATGATCAGGGTTATGTTGCTAAGAGAATGGAATTAGGTGCTGTAGTTGCAGCTGCACCAGAAGAACAGGTTAAGAGATTAATTCCTGAAAATGGACAGATTGTCTTATTAATTGGTGGACGTACTGGTCGTGATGGTATTGGTGGTGCCACTGGTTCTTCTAAGAAACATGAATTAAAGACAACTGAAACTGCTGGTGCTGAAGTACAGAAAGGTAACCCAGTTGAAGAAAGAAAGATTCAGAGATTATTTAGAAATAAAGAATTCTCTAAGAAGATTGTAAGATGTAATGACTTTGGTGCTGGAGGTGTCAGCGTTGCAGTTGGTGAATTAGCACCTGGTCTTGATATTAACTTAGATGCAGTATTAAAGAAATATGAAGGTTTAAATGGTACTGAACTTGCAATTAGTGAATCACAGGAACGTATGGCTATTGTCATCAATGAATGTGATAAAGACTTCTGTATCCAGGCTGCTCATGATGAAAACCTTGAAGTTGTACAGGTGGCAACAGTTACAGATAAGAACCGTTTAACTATGAAATATATGGGAGATACTATTGTAGATATCTCTAGAGACTTCTTAGATGAAGCAGGAGCTAAACGTTATCAGGATATCCATGTAGAATTACCTGATTTTGATAAGGCACCATTCAATCCAGAAGCAAAAGAAAACTTTACTGAAACAACTAAAGAAGTATTATCACGTTTATCTACAGCTTCTCAGAAGGGCTTAGTAGAACGTTTTGACTCTTCTATCGGTAATGGTACTGTTCTTTCACCATTTGGTGGTAAGACTTACCGTACAGAAACTGAAGGTATGGCTGCATTAATTCCAGTATTAGGAAAAGAAACTACTACATGTTCATTAATGAGTTATGGTTATAGCCCACTTATTTCTGAATGGTCACCATATCATGGTGCAATCAATGCAGTTGTAGAATCTGTAGCAAAGATCATCGCAATGGGTGGTACATGGCATACAATCCGTTTCTCATTCCAGGAATTCTTTGAAAAGCTATTGAATGATCCTAAGAGATGGGGTAAACCATTTACTGCATTACTTGGTGCTTATCGCGCTCAGGAAGAATTATTATTACCTTCAATTGGTGGTAAGGATTCTATGTCAGGTTCATTTGAAGACTTAGATGTTCCTCCAACTTTAGTATCATTCGCAATTACTGGTGGAGATGTACACAAAGTCATCACTCCTGAATTAAAAGAAGCAGGACATGTATTAGTAGAATTTATGCTTCCAAAGGATGAATTCCATGTATTTGATTTTGAAGCTTTAAGAAAACAGTTTGATGCTGTAGAAGCATTGATTCAGTCTGGTAAGGCTTATTCAGCTTATACAGTTAAAGACGGTGGTTTAGTTGAAGCTGTTTATAAGATGGCATTTGGTAATGAAATTGGTGTCGCATTTGATGATGCTTTAACACTTAATGACTTAGTTGAAAAGAACTTTGGACACATCATTGTAGAAGTAGACAACGCAGAAGTTGTTGCAGGATATGAAAATGTTCGTATTATTGCTTCTACAAATGAAGAAAAGGCTGTATCATATAAGGGTGAGAAAGTGACACTTGATGATGCATATGAAATCAACTGCGCACCATTAGAATCTGTATATCCTACTACAGCAAAAGCACCTACTACTGAAGTACGTACTGGTGACTGCAATGAAAGAGGCAAGATGTTTGCTTCTAAGAAGTATGATGAAGTCAATGTTGTTATTCCTGTATTCCCAGGAACTAACTGTGAATTTGATTCTAAACGTGCATTTGAAAAAGCAGGTGCAAAGGTTCAGCTTGTTCTTATTAGAAATAAGACAGAAGAAGATATTAAGAAGTCTGTTGATGAATTAGAAGAAGCAATCCATAATGCACAGATCATGATGCTACCAGGTGGTTTCTCAGCTGGTGATGAACCTGAAGGTTCAGGTAAGTTCATTGCAACTGTATTACGTAACCCAAGATTAAAGGCTGCAATCGATGATTTATTAGACAATCGTGAAGGCTTAATGATTGGTATCTGTAATGGATTCCAGGCATTGGTAAAACTTGGTTTACTTCCTCATGGACATATTAAGGATATGAGCAAAGATGATCCTACTCTAACATTCAATACAATTGGACGCCACTTATCTCAGATGGTGACTACAAGAGTATCTAGCGTGAAGTCTCCATGGCTTGCTAATGTAGAGTTAGGTGATGAACATATTATCCCTATTTCTCATGGTGAAGGACGTTTCGTTGCACCTAAGGAAGTGCTTGATCAGTTAATTGATAATGGTCAGGTAGCATTCCAGTATGTTGATCCAAATGGAAATGTGACTATGGAATCTCCATATAACCCTAATGGTTCTATGTATGGTATTGAAGGTATCATTTCTGAAGATGGTAGAGTATTAGGTAAGATGGGTCATTCTGAACGTCAGGGTGAAAACAGAGACCTTAACATCTACGGTGAAATGGATCAGAAGTTATTTGAAGCCGGCGTGAAGTATTTTAAAGGAGAATAACGAATGGATAAATTAGAATTTGAAAGTATGACACTCTGTCCTCTAGATGGACGTTATGGCAAGATTAAAGATCAGTTAGCTGATTATTTCAGTGAATATGCACTTGTTAAGTATAGAGTGTTTGTAGAAATCCAGTGGTTGAAGTTCCAGTTGGATCACCTTCATACAGAAACTTTAGACAAGGTTGATCCTAACAAGGTAGATGATATTCTTGCGATTTCTAAAGATTTCAACTTTGATTCTTTCAAGAGAATTAAAGAAATCGAATCTGTTACAAGACATGATGTTAAGGCAGTAGAATATTTCATTGATGAAAAGCTTAAAGCTTTAGGTTATGAACATTTAGAAAGCTATGTACATATCGGATGTACTTCTGAAGATATCAACAATACATCATATGCATGTATGATTAAACATGGCTTAAAGGATGTTTGGTTACCTGCAGCTAAAGAATTTGCTTCAATGATCAATAAATTAGCAGTAGATCATAAGGATGATGCAATGCTTGCACATACTCATGGACAGCCTGCTACACCTACAACTATTGGTAAAGAATTCAAAGTCTATGCTTATCGTTTCTTTTCTAGTATTGAAAACGTTGAAAATATCAAGATTAAAGCAAAATTCAATGGGGCAACTGGTAACTACAGTGCTATCTTAACAGCATTCCCTAATGAAGATTGGCCTACATTAAATAAGGAATTCGTAGAAAACTATTTAGGACTTACATTCAATCCATTAACTACTCAGATTGAATCTCATGACTATACTTGTCATATCTTAGATGGTATCCGTCATTTCAACAATATATTGGCTGACTTAGATGTAGATATGTGGTTATATATCTCAATGGAATACTTTAAACAGATTCCTGTTAAGGGTGAAGTTGGTTCTTCAACAATGCCTCATAAGGTTAACCCAATCCGTTTTGAAAACTCTGAAGCAAACATTGATTTATCAAATAATCTATGTGTTGCATTATCTAACAAGCTTCCTAAGTCAAGAATGCAGAGAGACTTATCAGACTCTTCAAGTCAGCGTAACTTAGGATTATGCTTTGGATATTCATTACAGGCTATTTCTGAAACAACTGGCGGTTTAGCTAAGTGTGTTGTAAATAAAGAAAAGCTTGCAAAAGACTTAAATGAAAAATGGGAAGTTCTTGCAGAACCTATTCAGACAATGTTAAGAAAATATGGTGTACCAGATGCTTATGATACACTTAAGGCCTTAACTCGTGGTAAGAATATTTCTCAGGAAGATATTCAGGCATTCGCAAAGAGCCTAGAACAGTTAAGTGATGAAGATCGTCAGACTTTATTAGATATGACACCTTCTTCATACATCGGTTTAGCTTCAGAACTTTGTGATATCGAACTTTAATCATTAAGAGACAACCTCTATGGGGGTTGTCTTCTTTATTTTTGGAAACATGTTTGTTATAATGTTACAAAAGGTGGTGAGAATCTTGGGAGATACACGATATGTATTTGCAGAATGCATCAAACAATTGATGAATCATCAGTCTCTTGATAAGATCACAGTGACTGATATTGTGGAAATGAGTGGTAAGACTAGACAGACATTTTATCGTTATTTTCGTGATAAATATGATCTTGTGAACTGGTATTTTGAAGTATTGGCGGATAAGTCTTTCTTACAGATTGGCAATAGTGAAACTTTAAGAGAAGGGCTTACTAAGAAATTTGAATTTATTTATCATGATAGAGTATTCTTTAAAGAAGCATTTAAATCTAAAGATTATAATAATGTAGAAAACTATGATTATAACTGTATTCTCACTTTCTATCAGAATATTATTAAGAGAAAACTAGATAATAATATCCCATCAGATATAGAATTTTTATTAGAAATGTATTGTCATGGGTCTATTACTATGACTGTAGACTGGGCAACAGAAGGATATAAACTGAAACCTGAAGAATTAGCTGATATGCTGATAGAAGCATTACCACCAAAGTTAGATGAACTGTTACGAGATCTGAAATAAGATCTCTTTTTTTGATATAAGTAAACTTTCGTGCAATATACTGCTGCTTAGGAGAAAAATATGGACGGTATGTTAAAAACAGTGTATAGTAAAATGTACCAAAAAGAGTTTCTTTAAGGAATTTTAAAAGAGGGATTGACAGTTATGTTTAAAATTTGCTACGCTTATGACAGACAGACAGACAGACAGACAGACAGACAGACAGACAGACAGTAACTAAGTCTGCCCTTTTTAGCAACTTAATATTGATATTTAGGCATGAGTTATTTATATAATGTTATAATAATTCATGCTTTTTTGTGCTATTTAAGAAACTTAAAAGATTTCTTTTTGGGACACATTAAATAAGGAGAAAACGATTATGAACAAGAAATTAATGACTATGTTAGTCGCTTGTGCTTTATCAGTAACAACATTATCTACTACAGCAGTATTTGCAGAAGATGCAGTAGTAACTGGAGAAACTCCAGCTGTTACTGAAACTACAACTACACCTGAAACTACACCTGCAGATTTTTACCCAGGAGTCACTTTACTTACACCTAAAAAATGGACAGGGGATAGTGATATTGTCTTTGAAGTAGATGCTAAAGGTGGAACGGTTGATCAGGGTGAAATGTATGTTTATGATGCAAATGGCTCAAACCCAGCTATGGGCGTTGAAGCTAAAATAGAAGTAAATGAAGAAGGTAAAGGTAAGATTACATTTACTAAAGATGCATTAAAGAATGCGAAAACTTGGGATGATAATTTTGAAAATCAGATTGCAATAGATTGGACAAAGTATTCTAAAATTGAATTTAGCTTTATGTTCGAATTAGGTGATCAGTCTAAGAATAAAACCGTTTATGTAGAATCATCTGTAAAGGCTCCAGAAATTACTGTAACACCTACTACACCAGCTCAGCCTTCTACACCTGCAAAACCTGCAGAAAATAAAGGTACAACAACAACTACTACAGCTACAACTACTAAGAAAGAAGCACCAAAGACTGGTGATACTATGAATGTTGCATTATATGCTTCATTATTATTAGTAAGTGCTTTAGCAGCAATTGTATTAACTACAAAAAAGAGAATCACTGAATAATCTGTCAATTAAAGTAAGCGTAAGTAAAATTAAATATTATGGGAAAGAAAAGACAATTGAGAAAAATCGATTGTCTTTTTTTTAACAAGTTTTTGTAAAATTATTCACAAAGTGACAAATCCACTTATCTGTCACTTGAATGATAACACTTACAATGTTAACATGAAGTCAGAAAAATTAATTAAAAGGAGATTGATAATCATGTATAAGTTCATGTTAAATGAAACAAGTTATCATGGAGCAGGTGCTATTAAAGCTGTTCCTGAAGAAATTAAAGCAAGAGGATTTAAGAAAGCATTTGTTGCTTCTGACCCTGATTTAGTAAAGTTTGGTGTTACTAAGAAAGTAACAGATTTATTAGAAGAAGCTGGTATTGAATATGCTCTTTACAGCAACATTAAACCAAACCCAACTATCGAAAACGTACAGACTGGTGTTGCCGCATTTAAAGAAGCAGGCGCTGACTGTATCGTAGCTATCGGTGGTGGATCTTCAATGGATACATCTAAAGCAATCGGTATCATCATTACAAACCCTGAATTTGCTGATGTACGTTCATTAGAAGGTGTTGCACCAACTAAGAATCCTTGTGCTCCAATCATCGCTGTTCCTACTACTGCAGGTACTGCTGCTGAAGTTACAATCAACTATGTAATTACTGATGTAGAAAAGAAACGTAAATTCGTATGTGTAGATAATCATGATATTCCAGTAGTTGCTGTTGTTGACCCAGAAATGATGTCTTCAATGCCAAAAGGATTAACTGCTGCTACAGGTATGGATGCTTTGACTCATGCTATTGAAGGTTATATTACTAAAGGTGCTTGGGAACTTTCAGATATGTTCCATATTAAAGCTATCGAAATCATCGCTCGTTCATTAAGAGGTGCTGTTGAAAACACTGCTGAAGGACGTGAAGGTATGGCTTTAGGTCAGTATGTTGCTGGTATGGGATTCTCTAACGTAGGTTTAGGTGTTGACCATTCTATGGCTCATACATTAAGTGCTTACTATGATATGCCTCATGGTAAAGCTTGTGCAATCTTACTTCCAACAACTATGGAATACAATGCTGAATATACTGGTGAAAAGTATAAAGACATCGCTAAGGCAATGGGTGTTGAAGGTGTAGATGGTATGACTCAGGAAGAATACCGTAAAGCTGCTGTAGATGCTGTTAAGAAGTTAGGTGAAGATGTTGGTATCGAAATGACTCTTAAGGGTGTTGTTAAGGAAGAAGATATTCCTCAGTTAGCTAAGGATGCATATGCTGATGCTTGCCGTCCTGGTAACCCAAGAGATACTTCAGTTGAAGATATTGAAGCATTATACAGATCATTACTTAAATAATAATCATTCATCGGGAGGAACATTTGTTCCTCCTTTTTGTTTTTTATTGATGTTTCTTATAAAAAATGTATAATAGACTTGTGCTTTTGTATATAGCACTCAATATAGTTATTAAAGGAGTATGATAGTGTCGTGGACTCGAGTCAGATAATGATGGTTGTTATTTTTATTATATTGATAGGATTGTCAGGCTTATTTTCTAGTGCAGAAACTGCATTTATGTCTGTTTCTAAGATTAGAGTAAAGACTGTAAGTGAGGATGAAGAGGATCCTCATCACGCCAAGGCTTTAATTGTTTCTAATCTTTTAGAAGATACAGATCATTTATTAAGTACAATTCTAGTAGGCAATAACCTTGTCAACATTTTAGCTTCTTCATTAACTACATCTTTTGTAATTAGTGTATTTGGTAATGAAGGAACAGGTGTTGCGGTTGCAACAGGGTTTGTTACGTTAATGATTCTTATTTTTGGTGAAATTACACCAAAGACTTTAGCAGTTAGTAAAGCTGAAGCATTATGTTATAGATTCTGTCGCTTTATTCAATTAATAAATTTCATATTTACACCAGTTGTCGTTATCTTAACAGCTGTGTCTCATGGCTTGATTCATATATTAGGTGGTAGTATTGATCCACAGCCCACACTTTCTGAAGAAGACTTAAAAACAATTGTAAACGTGTCTCATGAAGAAGGTGTATTAGAAGATGAAGAAAAAGAAATGATGCATAATATCTTTGATTTTGGTGATACTGATATTAAAGAAATCATGACACCACGTATTCACGTGGCTACAGTTGATTATGATGCGACTTATGATGAAGTGGTTGCTGTATTACAGGAATCACAGTATTCTCGTTTACCTGTTCTTTCAGAAGAGGGTGATGAGATTGTTGGTGTATTACATATTAAGGATATCTTAATGAAGCCTGTTGATCATGAACATTTCCAGGTAAAGGATTATATGCGAGATGCTTATTTCGTTTATGAATTTAATCATATTTCAGATGTTTTTGCTTCTATGCGTAAGGAGCATGTTTCTTTATCAGTTGTATTAGATGAATATGGTGTTATGGCTGGTATTGTGACATTAGAAGATATTGTCGAAGAAATCGTTGGTGAAATCGATGATGAATATGATGACAATAGTGAAGAAGTAAAGAAGATTTCTAAAAACGTCTATTTAGTAGATGGCAGTTTAAACATAGATGAAGTCAATGATCGCTGTGGTACAGAATTTGCTTCAGAAGAATTCGAATCTATTGGTGGTCTTGTCTTAGGTCAGGTGAATGGTTCACCAAATCCTCATCAGAAGGTTTATGTTGATGGCTGTATGTTTATTATTGAAAAGATTGATAAAAACAGAATTGAATTATTGAGACTTATTATCCCAGAAGAGGAAAGTCAAAAAGAAAATGAAGAAAAACACGATTAAAGTGTTTTTTCTTTTGGAGGGGAGCAGTCATGAAAGATATATATAATAAGGCAATGGCTATATATGATGACTATCGTTATTATGTACCTAGTTTCTCTAGCGCTGCTTTATCATTTTATTTAATCATCCTGCTGATCCCTGCTACAACTATTATTGCAGTTGTGACATCTTCTTTACATATTAGCGTAGAGATTCTAGAGATGGGTATTAAAGAGTTTATTCAGCCCGCTTATGCAGAGATGCTTCTTGATACATTAAAGGGCAGCTCTTTAAATACAGTCTCTATATTAGTGTTTATTTGGTCTTTTTATGCTGTATCTAGAGGCGTAGGGAATATCTATGATATTTCTAAGAAGATGTTTGCAGTAGAAGAGAGAAGTGAATCAGTGATTGCCTGGTATATTTATGTCTTTAAGGTGACAATGCTACTACTTGGTACATTACTGATTTCAATTGTATTACTTGCGACAGGACCTATATCAAGAGTATTTCATTTTTTATATGGCATCGCTTTTATTCGCTTTATTCTATTATTTGTGATAATGGTCCTATTTTTTATGGCTATCTATATGATAGTGCCTAGAGAACGTATCACATATCATGAAGCCCTTCAGGGAGCTTTTGTAACTTCTGGTGGGATAGTGATTTTATATATTGCATTAAACTATTATTTTAAATATGCAGATTTTACATCTTTATATGGACCACTTACCTCAATCTGTGTTATCTTATTTGTATTTGATTGGGCAAGTGAGATTTTCTATGTAGGAATGTATTTAACTCATATTGCATACTTAAGGAGGAACAACGCAAAATGGCAAGAGAAGATTTTGGAAAGAGTAAACCAAGAAGAAAAAATTTTGACAAAGACAGAAAACCTAGAAAGGATAGCCGCAAAAGCTTCAACAAGGGGTCTGATAAAGGCTATAAGAAAGAAAATAGAGGGCCAAGGAAAGATTTTGACAGAAAGCCAAGAAGAGACTCAGAATCAAAGCCAAGAAGAGATTTTGACAGAAAACCAAGAAGAGATTTTGATAAGAAGCCAAGAAGAGATTTCGACAGAAAACCAAGAGAAGACTTCGAAAAGAAACCAGTAAGAGAATTTGACAAAAAACCAAGAAGATTCACTTCAAAGCCAAGAAAAGATAGAGAAGAAATAAATATCAAGAAACTTGGTATTAATGGTGAAGGTATTGGTTATATTAAGAAGAAGGTTATCTTCGTACAGAATGCTTTACCATTAGAAATGGTTGAAGTAGAAATCGATAAGAAGACACAGACTTATATGTTAGGTCATGTGACTGCATATAAGAAGCCTTCATCAGCAAGAAAGGATCCTGAATGTGATCAGTACAATCAGTGTATGGGATGTGCTTTAAAGCATATGAATTATGCTGATCAGTTAGTTCATAAACGTGAATTATTAAAAGAAACACTTCATAAATATACAGATTTATCTGTAAAAGACTTGGATATCAAGCCTGTTGTAGGAATGAAAGAGCCAGAACATTATCGTCATATCGTTGCTTTCCCAATTACTTACTTTAGTGGAAAGTTATGTGTGGGCGTTTACCAGCGTGAAACAAAGTTCCTTACTTTAATGGATCATTGTCCTCTTCAGACACAGAAAATCAATTCCTTACTTGTGAAGATTGAAGATATTCTTAATGCAAATAAATGTCGTGATTATAATGATAAGTTCAAGAAAGGCTTAAGATTCTTAATCATTCGACAGATTGGTGAAGAAATGCAGGTGGCATTCGTTACTGGACAGGATGGTATCAGCCAGACTGTGACTAAGGAGATTGCTGCATTAGATGAAGTCACTGCATTATATTATACAGTGAATACATCTCGTTATCAGGATTTCTATGAACAGGGATTTAAGAGAATCTATGGTCAGACACATGCACAGTATAAGGATTTCAAGATTTCAGTACGTTCTGATATGATTCTTAATCCAGAAATGGATGATGAAAAGACAAGACAGATTGCTTCTTTATTAGATAAGAAGGAAGATGTTTTATCTATGGGTTGTGGTTCAGGAATCATGGAATTACAGTTAGAAAATAAAGTTGTCGCAATTGATGACAATAAGGTAAGTATCCATGATGCCACTGAAAATGCAAAGAGATTAGAGTTAGACAATAAACTATTTATTGCTGGACATGTTAATGATCAGGCAGCACATCATTTAAAGAATCATAGTTATGATGCATTAATCATTAATGAAACTGTTGATGGAATGACTGATGACTTATTAAAGTCTATCACTTTATCAGGTATTAAGCATGTCATTATTGTTTCTGATAACATGAGTACTCTCGCAAAGACATTACATCAGTTAGAAGAAATGTTTGATGTGAATACTATAATTTCTTTAGATAAAGAACCTCATACACCTCGTTTAGAAATTATTGTAGATTTAAAGCGTAAGTAATATGGAAATAGTATTAAGTATTATTTGTATTGTATTATTGGTGATTGTCATCTATCTTCTCTATACATCACAGATGAAAATTCATGATAAGATGATTCAGACAGAGGCTGCTCATTCATCGCTTAATGGACAATATAATTCTATTATTTCTTTGTTAAATGAAACAAATAAATCACTTGGTCAGTCCGATGTAAAAATTAATCATATGATTGATGGCATGCATGAAATCAATGTGATTATGACCAATACAAAAAAGAGGGGGACTTTTGGTGAGTATCAGCTCTACCATATCCTATCTCTTTATTGTGGTGATAATCAGCATATCTATGAGGAACAGTATCATTTAAGCAATGGTAAGATAGGTGATGCAGCTTTACATTTACCTGGTAATACAAAAGTATTAATCATTGATTCTAAGTTTCCTATGGAAAACTATTTAAAGATAGTAGATAATCCAAAGGATATTTCTTATCAGAATGAATTCAAGAAGAATGTTAAGAAACATATAGATGATATTTCTAATAAATATATTACCGAGGAAACATTGGAAGAAGCGGTGATGTTTATTCCAAGTGAGGCCATCTATCTCTATTTATGTGATGAATGTGCTGATCTGTATGATTATGCACATAATAAGAAGGTATTAATGACTTCTCCTTCTACACTTATGGGAGTTGTCTTTACACTTATAAATATCACTAAGGACTTTAACCGTTCAGAGAATATTAAAGAAATAGAAAAACAAATTATCAAGCTTAAGAGTGATACTGATCGTTTAGATGACCGTTATGGTAAAGTTATGAAGAACTTAAGTACTCTTGAAAAGAGTCTGAAGGAACTAGAGACATCTAAAAATAAGATCAGTAAAACAATCAATCAAGCTTATGATGGTGCTATAGAAGAGGAGTAATCCTCTTCTTTTTGTGCGTAAAAAAACTGGAGGGGAATCCCTCCAGTAGACTAATTAAGTGAATTACTTTTATTCATGCTTTCAAGATATGTCATAATATCTTTCGCGTTATCACTATAATCACAACTCAAAACAGCCAATGACATCAATAAGAACAGATCACTATAATTACTTAATTCTAAGTCTATACCAATCGCATTCTCATCTCTTACTCCCACTAACTCCTGTGATTCATTCGCAAAGCCACGATCTACTGCCTGTGAAATAAGTAGTTCATAGCTTCCTTCATAATAACTAGAAACAAAATCATTAAAATCCTTACCTACAATCTCAATTACATTCTCGATTGTTTCATCAGATTCTTCTGCGAGTGTATTGATAAATTGTTCTAACATCACAATCACATACTCAATCACACTATCTGCATTTGCTGTTTTTTCGTTATATATGACATACATGCCTTTGTCATTATAGTAAGATGTAAATAAATGTTTCATTATTCTTCTTTACCTAAAGTTGCAACCATAACAGCTTTAATTGTATGAAGTCTATTTTCTGCTTCATCAAATACAACAGAGTTCTTGCTTCTGAATACTTCATCATCCACTTCACGAACATCTAATCCCTGTTCATGTTTTACTCTTGCTGTTTCTGTTTCAAAATCATGGTAAGATGGAAGGCAATGCATAAATAATGTATTGTCATTATGTGTCTTACTCATTAATTCTTTGGTTACTTTAAATGGACTTAATAATTCCACTCTTGGCTTATACAACGATTCATCTTCACCCATTGAAACCCAGATATCAGTATAGATGACATCTGCACCATCTACTGCATTTGTATCATCAGTAATAGTCAAACTTCCACCAGACTTTTTACATTCTTCCTGACAATAAGCCACAACTTCTGGATCCATTTCTAATGATTTAGGACCTAAACATACAAAATGCATTCCCACCTTACATGCACCATACATTAATCCATAACATACATTATTTCTAATATCACCAGTAAAGACAAACTTAATTTCGTTTAAAGGCTTATCAAGATGTTCCTGAATAGTAAGAAAATCAGCTAAAGTCTGAGTAGGGTGGTCAACATCGGTTAAACCATTCCATACAGGTACACCAGAGAACTTAGCCAATGCTTCAACATTTTCCTGCTTAAATCCTCTAAATTCAATCCCATCAAACATTCTACCTAGTACTTTTGCTGTATCTTCAATTGACTCCTTCTTTCCCATCTGTGACTGAGTCAAGAAAGTAGCATGTCCTCCTTCATCAAGAACACCTACTTCAAAAGCACATCTTGTACGTGTAGATGTTTTTTCGAATAATAAGGCAATATTCTTACCTTCAAGTGAATGACCAATCTTTCCTGCTTTCTTCTTAGCCTTTAGCTTTTTAGCCAAGTCTAGAAGATAATAGATTTCTTCCTTAGTATAATCCTTAAGTGTTAAAAAACTTCTCCCGTGTAAATCCATAACTATACTTCCTTTCTACTTATATTTCTTTACCTACTACTTTACCAATTTCTCGTAATTCTTCAATAAGTTTTGTATATTTTTTAGGCTTTAATGACTGAGCCCCATCACATAATGCATGTTCAGGATCATTATGTACTTCAATAAGTAATCCATCACATCCTGCCGCAACACTTGCCTTAGCCATTGGTTCTACTAACCACCATTTACCACCAGCATGTGATGGGTCAATGATTACAGGAAGATGAGTCATCTTTCTAAGTACTGGAATAGCCTGTAAGTCTAGAGTGTTTCTTGTATATGTTTCGAATGTTCTTACACCTCTTTCACATAGGATGACATTCTCATTACCACTTGCCATGATATATTCTGCACTCATGATCCATTCCTGATATGTTGCGCTTAGTCCTCTCTTTAATAGGATAGGCTTCTTGACTCTTGCACCGACTTCCTTAAGTAAAGTGAAGTTCTGCATATTTCTTGCACCAATCTGAACGAGGTCTACCTTTTCATTGAATTCATCAATATCATCAGCACTCATAAGTTCTGATACGATTGGTAAGCCTGTTTCTTTCTTGGCAGCTACTAAGTAATCTAAACCCGTAGAACCTAATCCCTGGAATGCATATGGAGATGTTCTAGGCTTAAATGCACCCCCTCTAAGCATATTGGCACCAGCTGCTTTTACTTCCTTCGCAATCGCAATAACCTGTTCTTCTGATTCTACAGAACAAGGACCAGCAATAAGAGCCATATGGCCTCCACCTACTTTTACACCATCTACATCAACAATAGTATCTTCTGGATGGAATGCACGGTTAGCTAATTTATAAGGCTGTTCAACTCTCATTACTTTTTCTACAGAAGGTGAAACTTCAATATCTCTAGGATCTACTTTAGTCGTATCACCGATTACACCACAGATAGTGACATCATGACCGACTACTAAATGTGTTTCTAATCCCTTCGCTTCTACCTTTTCCTGAATCTTCTTTACATCTTCTTCACTTGTTTTTGGTTTGAATACAATAATCATAATCTTTTTCTCCTTTGATCATCTACCTGTATAAATAAAAGACTCTCATCCCATAAGGACGAGAGTGTATCTTCGTGTTACCACCTTATTTTATATATCTATCACTAGATATATCTCAACGAGTACTATCATACTCTGACAATATAACGGTTGTGACCGGAAACGCCTACTTCATTCAACGCTCTACTCCAAGACGAATTCAATATCCTCCAAACATCCTTTTACACCACCCAAGGACTCTCTATGCTTCTTTGAGATATCTACTATTTCTTTTCACTGTATTTATACTTAGTAGTTCTTAATTTGTGAACTCATCATACTGAATAATCAATACATTGTCAACTACATTTTCTATTTTTCTTATACATTTATTAATATTTTCTATTTTATCTAAAATTTACACCATAATTAAGTTAATACAATAATATTGTGATCCACTCTCACAATACATATACAGCGTATCATTTGAAAGTGTATCGATTTCACCAATGACTTCTAATTCATATTGAGTCTTATAGCCTGAAATAGATTGAATTGTAAGTATATCTTTATTCTTGAGAGACTGCATTTGTTTTAAATATAAGTCTGGTATAACTATATTCTTATTCTTATAACGATAGATTTCTTCAAAAAGAAGCTTTTTTTGTAGCCTTTCATAAAATGCAATGATAACCAAATTGATCAGCCACATTGTCTTCTTTGGTCTCCTGCATCTCTTCAGACTCTTTCAATCTATACTCTAATTCTGTAAAACCTTCACACCCCATCTTCTTACAAAAGCGCATGACTGTTGCCGTAGATACATGTGTATCATTGGCTAATTCACGAATACTTTCATTTAATACCTTCTTTGTGTTTTTCACAACATAATTGTAAACGTAGGCTTCAGTCTCATTCAGACTTTCCACCTGACTGTAAGTAAATTCCAACAAATATCTCCTCCCTATTGAATAATTTCTCCACACCTTCTTGTCAATTATTCTAACTTACTTTACTATCGTTTACATTTACAATTTAGGTATTTTGAAAATTTGTAAAAATAATTCATTTATAGTCATATATATCGTATAATAATACATAAAGTCACTTACATACGACATAAAGGTTCAAAGAAGCTGCATCACAGATGAACTCTCCATATCCATCTACAATATCAATTGTATGTTTACCATCTGTCATATGCTTATATTGTTTACCTACAAACATACGTTTTATGCCACCTTTACTATTGGTTAATATCACTGCAAGTCCTGTTTCATAAGTCCATCCAATAACATCAGGATCATCTATATAGTCATGTCTGATTCCTTCTACATATTGTCTTCTTAGTTTCATCATCTTATCCAACAATTCTTTCTTAGATGAAATATGATCATGAGTTATACCATAATAATCTCCATAGAAAATACATGGATAACCTTCTTGTCTTAGTAATATGCAGGCATAGGCCTGTGGTTTGAACCAATCTTCTATAAAAGAAGTGAGAGACTGTCCTGGCTGGGTATCATGGTTATCCACAAATGTGACAGCATATTTGTCATATCTTTGTACTAACGTATTATTGAAGAGTTCTCGCATATCATAGTAGCCATTAGAATGACTCGCATCATAGAAATGATAATGTAAAGGAACATCAAATAGACTCATACAGAAGTGTGTGGATTCTAGATAATGACATAAATGGTCTATGTCTCCCCAGTATTCACCTACAGAAAAGAGTTCTTTTTTAGAATGCTGGCGCATTGTATTAATCCAATGTTCATAGAAACAAGAGTCTATATGTTTAATGGCATCACATCGAAAGCCATCGAGATGTGTGATATCTTTATACCAGATTCCCCAGTTGATAGCTTCTTTGGCAACTTCAGGATTGTTGTAATCTAAATCTGCTCCCATCAAGTAATCATAGTTACCATATTCATCATCTACATTCTCACTGAAATGTTTCCCTTTGAATAAATAAAGACCTTTTTGATGTTTAGAGGCATCATAGTCCACACTTGTAAAATGCGAGGCATTATAGATAAAGTCTGAATATTTATGTCTTGATGGAAATGAGAAATAGGTAGACGCACGAATAACTCTTTTTCTTTTAGAAACTTTATGTCTATGATAGGCATCTACTTTATAAGCAATGACCTGTTCCATCCCATCTGCACCAATTAAATGATTAAGTACGATATCTGCATAGACATCTATACCAAATAGATGAAACATCTTTATACACCAGAGGTATTCTTTCTTCGTGCCATATTTGGTACGGATTGTGTTTTTATTATTGAATTCTCCTAAGTCATAATGGTCATAGACACCATAGCCTGTATCATTGATGCCATTTGCTCCTTTATAAGCAGGAGGAAGCCATATAGCGGTAATACCTGCTTTTTTAAGTTTATACGCATTGACTCTGAGTATTTTCCACAAATGCGGACTTGAGGGGAGATACCACTCAAAGCCCTGCATCATAACACCTTTCTTCATATTATCACTCCCTATACTATTATAACATGTTTGTGCACAAAGGATATTTAGAGAATGTATCACATATGTATGGACAATAAGAACCGCTTACATTTATGATAAAGTTGTATAAAAATATAAAAGAACTATAATAATAGGAAGGGAGTGAGTCTTATGAAGAAGAAGTATGAAGCATTGGCTATAAGCTTCTTAGTAGTGAATCTGATATATAGTCATGGTGTTGTGCATTTACAGCCTTCTATTGGGGATGAGATAGTTGGAATGCTGTATAATTTGTTTCATTTATTTGAGTATAATACGATCAATGTACCTTTTGGGTTAAGTGCTTTTTGTTTTCTTATTGGAATGTCTGGTTCTTTTGTGATGGCTATATGCGGTGTGCATTCACATAATTCTATTTCTATACTACAAGGAATATTAAGTTTAATACAGGGATTACTTGGTGCGATTGTCATGATTGTTTTTCTTCATGATCGTCATTTGATAGATAAAGAGTTAGTTGGAACTTTAGGAACACTCACTACAATCACAATACTTGTTGTATTATGTAATGCGATATTAAGTGTTCTTGTAGAGATGGATGTAAGAAATCATATACAGATCTTTGATCGTGCTTTATTGAAACCTTTAATGAGTAATTTGTCGCTTTCTATATTATTTCTTTCAATGACACTTGTTGCCTATGCGATGATGTATTTATTGCCAGTGAGAAGTATCTGTCAGCTGTTTGGATTGAATTTAGTACTATTAACAGGAGTATTAGGATGTTTTTCTATAGGTATGAGTGCATTACTCAGAAAGGTTAATACGACTTATATGATTTGTGGTAGTCTTATGGTTCTTGTATGTTTATTTAGTTTTATGAGATTTCATATAATTGCCTGCTTATTAACTGTTATCAGTTTAATAATATGTATAAGGAATAAACCTGTGAAGGTATAGAGGAGTTGATCTCCTCTTTTATTTTCACAAAAAAACTTCAAGACAATCATGCCTTGAAGTCATCTTTAAGATTTTAACGCTAAGCGATATGAAATTTCATCCAACAATACATAAACAGGGATAGGATACCGTAAGTAATGGCTGTATGATTTCAATTAATAATGCAGCAATTTTGTATTTCATATAAATATATCCTCCTTTGTTTATGAATTGCCTATATATTAACACGCTTTTATGAGTGTGTCACTCAATGTTATAAAAAAAATAGAGAAGCAGAATGCTTCTCTATTCGTCGTCTTCACTTGTAATGAATTCATCATAGATGGCTTTGATAGCTGGTTTGAAATAACAGTTTCTTACCCCTACGATGATATTCAATTCTGATGAACCCTGGTCAATCATCTTAACGTTGATGTTTTCTTTCGCAAGTGCTTTAAATACTCTTGCTGAAGTACCACGGCTGTCCTTCATACCACGACCTACGACCGCAATTAAGGCTAAATCAGATTCTAAGACAATATAGTCAGGCTGTACAGCACGATGTAATCCTGCAAGGATAGCCTGTTCTTTTTCAATGAAGTCATCGCTGTTCACAATGATAGTCATTGTATCGATACCTGAAGGCATATGTTCAAATGAAAGACCATGCTCTTCAAATACCTGTAGTACTTTACGACCAAAACCGATTTCACTGTTCATCATGTCTTTTTCAATCATGACAGTCGCAAAACCTGTTTTACCTGCAATACCTGTAATAACGTGGTCTGGTTTATGACAAGTACTTTCTACAATGAGAGTACCTGCATCTTCTGGACTGTTGGTATTCTTGATTAAGATAGGAATACCTTCGTTTCTTACTGGGAAGATGGAATTCTGATGTAGAACACTTGCACCCATATAAGATAATTCTCTTAATTCTTTGTAAGTGATTGTCGCAATTGGTTTAGGATCCTTGACAATACGTGGATCCGCAATAAGGAATCCTGATACATCTGTCCAGTTCTCATAAAGATCTGCACAGGCACATTTCGCAACGATACTACCAGTAACATCACTACCACCTCTAGAGAAGGCTTTAATGCGTCCTGATTCATCATTTAATTGACCATAGAATCCTGGAACGACTGCATAGTCATGTTCAGATAAAGCTTTTGTGAGAGCTGCATCTGTTTTCTTTTCATCATATCGACCATGCTTATCGATATAAATAACATCTGCCGCATCAATAAAGTCAAAGCCTAAATAATTAGCTAACACTTTACCATTTAAATATTCACCACGTGAAATTGTATAATCAAAACTGTTCTGTTTCTTGATTTCTTCTTTAATTTCTTTAAAGTCTTCTTCTAAAGAAATATCAAGACCTAGTTCAGTAATGATTTCATTGTAACGTTCTTTGATTCTGTCATAGATTTCTTCAAAATCATCTTTGTTGTGATGTGAATAGGCAAGAATCAATAAATCTGTTACCTTTGTATCTTCTTTATTTCTTTTCCCAGGGGCACTGGGAACTACATAATGACGATCAGTATCTTCTAGAACGATGTCATGTACTTTTTTAAACTGAGTTGCGCTGGCTAACGATGAGCCGCCAAATTTAACCACTTTCATATCTTTATTCCACCTCACGCTTTTGTATAAAGATTACATGAATTGGCTAAATTAATCAACATATTTTTTGCTTAATTCGAATATTTTTTCAAAATGACTTCAATTTTCTTATAAGAAATAAATGTTATAATTGAAATGACACCATATTTAAAGAGATTGAATGGAACAAGTGATGCAATAACCATAGTTGTCATATCTTTTACTAATGGATTGATCTTAGAGAACATACCAATGATGGCTTCCGTAGACATACCAAATAGTTTCGCATACATTGGGAACATCACTAATAGGTTTGATGCAATCGCAAATAAGCTTGTTGCAACAGTTGCAAGTACCATACCTATTACAGCACCCTTCTTAGTACGATGCTTTCTATAATATAAGCAGGCTACTCCCATATAACATACGCTTAGTAAAAAGTTAGATGCTTCTCCTACAAACATAGTCGTTGTTGGTTTAAAGAGAAGGTTTAAGACAATCTTTAAGAATGCGATTAATACACCAGTAAGTGGGCCGAATACAAATCCACCAATTAATACTGGAAAATCTGAGAAATCAAATTTAATAAACATTGGTACGAAAGGTACATTGAAGTCTAGTACCATAAGAATTGCAGCTAATGCACCAAGTAGAGCTGCCATTACTAATTTTTTAGTTTTCATTTTTGCCTCTTTCTATGGCGAAAAAAAATCTCCTATATATATCTTATAGGAGATTGAAAAAGTCATTTCATAAAAACGCCATCTTTTTCCATCCGGACTATACCGTCGGTACTGGAATTACACCAGTTCATGCTTTACGCTCGCGGACTATCACCGCCGATCAGGAATTTCACCTGCCCCAAAGATACAATAACTATTATAGAAGTGTTATATGAGGTTGTCAACATTTACAAAAGCTCTTTAAAAACGACAACATATTCGATATAATGAAGAGGAAATAAAAAAGGTGGGTACAATATGTCAGATAAACAAAATAGCACGCTTGAAGAAGAAAGAGAACCTCTTTCTAAGAGTTGGATTTTTGCAGGTATTGTTCTTTTTCCACTGATTCCTTTTGTGCTGATATATTTTAATAAACATATAAAGAAGAAAATGAAGATAATTTTAGGTATTGTTTATTTTGTTTTCTTGTTTGGTGTTTATCAATATGCATGTGTAGCACAGGGACCAGTATTAAGTAGTGTGGTTATTCCTGATCAGTATGTAACTGTGAAACAGGGAGAAACATACCAGATTCATTACAAGACTGATCCTCAGAAAGTAAAAGTAGAATATACACATTATTCATCTCAGTATGCGAATGTGGCTAGTGTTGATCAGAAAGGTTTAGTGACTACTATTACTCCTGGTACAACACGTATTACTTTAACTGCAGGGGATAACCATCATACTTATAAAAAGAAGTATCTTACAATCCATGTGATTGAATAGAGCGTGTTTACGCTCTTTTTTGTTAGGAGGAATAAAGTATGAGGACAAAAGATATTTATATCATTACATGTGCGAAATGCGGTAAAGAGAACAGATATGAGGATTATAGCTGTGTCGGACGAGATCAAAGAGAACGTATTATTGATGATTCTATTATGTCTTATACATGTCCACATTGTGGAGAGACAACTTTTTTAAAGCATCCTTTGACTTATATAGATCCTGTACATCACTTTATTGTACAGTATGGACAGGATAAGAATCAGTTTATTCATGGTGTGGAACAGTTACGGATGACTCCTCTCTATAAAGATTATATATTCCGTTATACAGATTCCTGGCTGAATTTCAAAGAGAAGATCATGATTCTAGAGAATAGAGATGATCGTTTAATAGAGTTGTATAAGATAGCTTTGAAGAAAGAGTTAAATGAAGATATTCCTTCTTTTTTCTTATTTAATAAGGAAGAAGAAAAAGAACTCATGATTGCGTTAAATCCCAATGGGACACGTGCTTATATCTTTAATAGGAACTGGTATGATTTAAAGGAACAGGATCCTGTAATGAAGAAGATATTGAAGTATGATACAAGTCTAATAGTAGATAAAGAGTGGGCAGAGCGTCTTTATGATTATCGTTTAAAGGTATCTTTATGTGAGGTACAGACAAAAATACAAGTAAGGACATATTTAATTCCTTCTTATGATCATATAGATGTTGGTGATTATGTTTATGTAGAAGAAAATGGAGAAAGAGTGTTAGGACAGGTCATGACTAAGAATTATAAGTCCATCTTTGATATACCTGATCATCTTCATTTTATTGAAAAGACATTACCTTTAGAAACAGAGTATGATCAATCTTTAAAAGAAGAATATAAAGAATTATTTCCTGTTAAGAATGAAAGAAAAGAAGCTTTCTTAGAACTTCTAGATAATATACGTTTCTATTATTATTTAGAAGAAAAAGATAGGAATGCTTCTAATTATGTCATAGATATTGATGGGTTCCGTTTGATTCCTCTTTATATAGATAGAGAAGAAGCCATCAATAAGAAACCTATGAATACTTATATATTAAGTGATCTATTAACAGATGTATTAAAGATGACATTTGAAAAGATTGATGGTTATATGATTTATGATGAGAAAGAACCTTATATATTAGATTCTCATCTTATTGATCTATTCTTATCCTATACAGCACATAAAAAGACCCAGATCAATTAAGTCTGGGCTTTTTTAAATGAGTTCTACCTGATGGTCTTTAAATACTTTTACAAGAGAGTGGTCTAATTCTTTTTCACATATATAGCCTGTGAAGTCATCAAGTGAGGCATAGGCATAGTTTCCATCTTGATTGAGTTTAGCACTTTCTCCTACCATATAGGCTTTCTTACTTGCATTGATGGCTGTCTTTTTAGTGATACCATCGTTTGTTTCATAGGTTGTAATGACATTATGTTCTAAATCAATACCAACAACACCAATAAATGAAATATCAAAACGATATTTTCTAATCAAGTGATTTGTAAGTGCGCCTACAAATCCATCTTTTACCTGATTGAAGTCTCCTCCTAAAAAGATGAGTCTGACTGCACTGTTTTGTCTATAGAGCTGCATAATATCAATCATATTTGTCACAATAGTGAGTGCGATGTTCTTTTCAAATATGAGTTTTGCGATTTCTAAATTGATTGTAGATATATCCAGGAAGATCACATAGCCCTTTTCTAGTTCATTAACAGCTTTAGAGGCAATGATTTTCTTTTCTTCACTATAAAGTTCGACACGTTCTGATACATTGGTATGATGTAAATTAACACGTACATTGACTGCACCGCCATGTACTCTTTTAAGTTTCCCTGCCTTTTCTAAGAGTGTGAGATCTTTACGGATACAATCTTCTGTCACGCCAAAGGATGAAGCCAGTTCTTTCACAAAGACCTGTCCATTAATATTCAGTTTTGTAATGATTTGTTGATGACGTTTTTTCTGTGACATCTTATACTCCCTTAAAATGATTTTTTCCAGTCACCTGACTCAAAGTAATCTTATAAACATGGCATGTGTCTATATAATCCTTATTATAAGGATATGTTTCATAACCACAATGCGTTAGAATAGATTCCATCGCTTCATCATATAATTCATGAGGAACTGGTTCAACAATTCCTTTTCCAATAATAGATGAATAAGAATTAGAGACTGTCTTATCTGGTTTATAAAAATATTCATATAATGTTTCTGCCTGTACACCAACATGATGATTTTCTTTAATAAGATGAGTCATCTTCCCTTCTCTTGGTGTATAGATATAAAGTACTATTTTGTCTTGATCCTCTCCTATTCCAAAGTTCATTGGAACAATATAAGGACAGTCATCATCTTGAAATGCGATATGCAATGTATCAAAATGATGAAGCATCTCCCTTAACTGATTTAAATCTTCTACTGTTTCTGCCATTTCTCTCTCCCCTTTTGTATCTATTTTAACACATTAGATGAAAGAAAAACTGTAAGCGGTTAAAAAAATCCCAAAATAATAGAAGAAAATATTCAAAATTCCTAATATCTGGTACTTATTTTTCTTATAGAAGACAAGTAGTACATCTGATAAGAGATAGAGAATAAAGCCTAATGCCATCATCTTGAAGTTAAGTGTATTCATAGTTATGGCTGTAAGAATACTTTTAGATGTCAGCCAGACGAGCGCAAATATATAGCTGGTGATTTCTGTTTTATAGTCTATATCTTTAGAATAAGTCACTATTTCCAATAAGATCATAGATACTACTGGCACAATAAGTTCTATATAGGTGAATGGCTGATAATGATAATAGAAGAATAGACAAGCAATATCACCTATAAGAAATGCATTAAGTCCATACTTAAATAGATTTTTCTTACATAGGAGTAGATCTCCTATCATGAATGCGAGTAATCCTGGCAAGATAAGAAGAAATAGTTTTGTCTGATGGGATAAATAGGCAGTGAGAATAAAGCCAAATGAACAGAGTCCTTTTGTATAGATATGATAACGTGTACGCCATGTACAAGCCATAATAAGAAATAATAAAATATATAGTAATATCATATATAACTTCCTTTCTGAAATAGTCTACCATAAATCAAAGATGTGTGCTATAGTGGTGTTCAAAGGGGGATAAGACAAATGATCAAATTAATTGCGACAGATATGGATGGAACATTCCTCGATAATAAGAAGCAGTTTGATAAGTCTTTTATTGATTTATTTTTTGAGATGAAGGAACAGGGTGTACTGTTTGTGGCTGCAAGTGGTAACCAATATGCACGACTTTATCAGAAGTTTCTGCCTATGAGTGAAGATATGTACTTTATTGCAGATGGAGGCAGTTATATTGCGAAGGGTCCAAATACATTAGAAGTATTTGATATGGACCGTAAGAAAGCTTTTCTTGCGATAGAGAAAGTCAAACAACATTATCCTGAATTTAAGATTATGGTAGCAGGAGAAAAGTATGCTTACGCAAGAAGAAAGGATCATCTGACTAAAGAATTAACAACTTATTATTGTTCAAATAAGTTGATTGATGATTTTGATGAAATTGATGAACCTATTACTAAGATTGCGATACTTGATCCTAGTGGGGATATTAAGAATAATGCCGAAGATATTACACGTATTTTACCTAAGGGATTACAGATTATTACATCGGGTAATGAATGGATGGATATTCAAAGAGAAGGTGTCAACAAAGGTCTTGGAATGCGTTATATTCAGGAACATGAACATATTTCCAGAGATGAATGTCTTGCTTTTGGTGACCAGATGAATGATTATGCTTTATTAAAGTCTGTGAAGTATGGTTTTGCGATGGAGAATGCAGTAGATGAAATCAAGAAGCTGGCATATGGTATTACTGATTCTAATGAAGATCAGGGATGCTTAAAGATTATTAAAAAAGCTCTAAGAAAAAATAAAGAGCAGGCTAGTCACCTGCTTTAAAATAGAAATCACAATGATTTTGGATATCAAATGAAGAAAAGTATTTTTCTTCTAATGGTATCCATTTTTTTATGAACATGTTAAGGGCTTCTTTTCCATTTCTTTTTTCTATACGTTTAAGTCTTAACGGTTCATCTATATCTAAAAATACAGTGATATCATAAGCATCTATTAATTCAGGATGACATGAATAAGACCCTTCAATAATGTTGATAGGTTTATAAGGATATACCGTTCCTTCACTTATAGACATAGAGGAACATTCTATTGGACGATAAAGAACGTCCTGTTGATTTTTTAAAGGATCTAATACTTCCTTTTTAAAACGTTCTCTATCTACATTACCACCTGGTTCATTATAGCGCTCCTGCGTACGCTGATATTCCTGAAGATAGAAATCATCCATATGAAATATATGACAATCAAAATATGCTTTTAATTTATTTGCAAGAGTTGTTTTCCCACTTCCACATCTTCCATCTATTGCGATAGTGACATGTCCTTTCTGTCTATATATTTCATTAATTGCTTCTAATACATCCTGTTCTTTATAAGGAAGATATTTTAAACCTTCTTCTAAGTAATGGGCCTGTAAGAGTTCTACTTTGATATCTTTTGTAGAGACTTCTTGAAGTGTTCTGTCCCCTTCTTCTGCTTTTCTTAGAATTGTGATATGTGGATAAAAAGGTTTTTCATCAAAAGGAATATCATGGTGCTTCAATGTATTTCTTAGCATATTCACATAAGCATCTAATTCAGGATTATCTTTAATACCTACCCAATATATCTTCTTGAAATGACCAATACGGTTAGTAGTGATGGTGATTTCAGGAAAAGGAATAGACTGTATAATCTCCATGATTTCATCCTGTCTATTTGTTTCACCAAAGAAGGCTAAAGTCATATGAAGATTATCTGGATCATAATACTTGCCTTTAATACCTTCTTCCTTTAAAGAATCTATAATATGAACCAGTTCTTCTTTAAAAGAAGAATTAAATGTAAGTGCGATAAATTGTCTCATAAAATTCATCCTTTCTATGATATAATGAATAAGCTATGTGCATGTAGCTCAATTGGATAGAGTATCAGACTCCGGCTCTGAAGACTGCAGGTTCAAGTCCTGTCATGCACGTCAAATATTAAAAAAAGGCAGCACAAGCTGCCTTTTATTATACACTTTGTCTGATTCTTTCTATATGTATCGCAAGATAGCCTATTTCTTCATCGGATATCTTTTCAAGAATCAGCTTTTCTATATAATCCGCTACACGACATGCCACTGCATAGCTTTCTGGAAACTTTTCTTTTGTATAGTCAGTCATAGAAACCTGCACATCTTCTTTACGGTCTAGACGGACCATTAAGAATTTAATATGGTTGACTAAACGAATATAAGCAATAGAGTCTTCATCAATCACTATATTGAAGGTTTCTTCTACATAAGTGACTGTCTGATGAATAATGCTGGCAACCTGTAATGAACGTGCAGGTGGCTGAGAACTCAAAGCTGCATGAATATGAAGAGAAATATAACCAATTTCATCATCAGTGATTTCATATCCTAATCTTCTTTTAATGATCTTTCTTGCTTTTTTAGCTACTTCATATTCATCTGCAAACAATAATCGAATATCACTTGTAAGAGGGTTTGAAATCACCATATCATTCTTAATACGATCAATAGAGAATGCGATATGATCTGCAAGAGGTAAAAGAATCTTAGTATCTATATCACCAAATTCTTTTTCTGCATAACGGATAATTTCATTGGCTATTTCTAAGAAGATAGGATCAACCCCCTGTAAGACATTCTTACCAGTATTCTTCTCTAAACTATAGCATTTAATATTCTTTCCAGGATTCTCAATCATATCTCCTGCTTTTCTTTTGAAGCCTATTCCCTTACCGAGTAATATCACTTCTTTATTGAGTTCATCTTTTGCGACAACTCCGTTATTGTTTAGCGTTCCAATGACTTCATAACGCTGTTTTTTCACTTTATTCTCCTTCATGTAATATCTGTTTTATTTCTGATACGATAATGACAACATGTGGTCCATAAGTAATTTGTATACCTTCTCCACGTATATATATACCTGCAGCACCTGTTGCCTTTAAAGCTTCCTCGTCAACTAATGTTGGATTCTTTAAAGTCGCACGCAGACGTGTTGTACATGTATCAACATCTAATATATTAGGAATACCACCTAATGCTTCTACAATAGAATGAGACACAGAACTGTCTACGTCAAGACTTTTCTTTCTAGAATAGTCTTTTTTTGTATGTAGCTGTGTATCTTCTCCTCTACCGATTGTTTTAAAATCATAATGTTTGATAACATACTTAAAGATTGAATAGTAGAGTAAGAAATAAATAAAACCTATTATTGGGACAAAGACCCAGTTTGTTTTACTATTTCCCTGTAATATACCAAACAAGAAGAAATCTATGGCACCTGCACTAAAAGTGAGTCCAATCGAAATATTTAAAGCCTGTGCCACTGCATATGCACTTCCTGCTAAGATGGCATGAATCAAGAAAAGCGGTGGTGCCTGAAATAGGAATGTGAATTCAATAGGTTCAGTAATACCTGTTAATATAGAAGTCAATGAGGCAGAAAGTAATAAACCTCCTGTTTTTTTACGCTGGCTAGGTCTTGCACAATGATACATTGCAAGGGCTGCACCTGGTAAACCAAACATCATAAAGATATATTCACCAGTAAAGAAACGAGTGGCTTCTACATTGAAATGAGTCACATGAGGTGAAGCAAGCTGAGCAAAGAAGATATTCTGAGCCCCCTGAATCAGATGTCCATCCACTACCATGCTGCCACCAAGCCCTGTCTGCCAGAACGGAAGATAGAACACATGATGTAATCCAAAAGGAATCAACATACGCTTTACAAAGCCAAATACGAATGTACCTGCATAACTGCTATCTCTTACAAATACACCTAAGTGATAGATAGCCTCCTGAATAGGTGGCCAAATATAAAAGAATAGGATCCCTACAAAAACAAATGTCACACAACAGATAACTGGGACAAAACGTGTGCCTGCAAAGAATGATAAGTAATCGGGAAGTCGCGTCATATAGAACCTATTATGAAGATAAGCAACACCAAGTCCTACTACTATACCACCAAAGACACCTATATCTAAAGACTGGATTCCACAGATTGAATTAATCGTTCCTATTCTTACGAAATCAGCAATCTGCCCATTTACAATATAACCATTAATAATTAATAAAGCATTAATAGAAGCATGCATAATGAGGAATGCAACGAGTGCAGAGAAAGCTGCAGTGGCTTTTTCATGTTTTGCCATGCCCATCGCAATACCCACTGCAAATAAAACCGAAAGATTATCAAAGACAATTTTCCCAGCACTGCACATAATTGTGAATAATGCGTAAAGAGGTGTACCCTTTCCTAATATAAATTGAAGATGGTAAGTCTGAATCATTGTCTCATTTGTGAGTGACTGACCTATACCCATCAATAACCCTGCCACAGGTAAAACAGCAATAGGAATCATAAAGCTCTTTCCTACACGTTGCAGTTTACTAAATAGCTTATCAAACATGATTCTTCCTCCTTCTTCGTCTTCTAATCTATTCTATCATTATATATTATGAAAATCTAATGCTTTTGTAATAGGATTCTTTCTGTTTTTCTTACAAAATAAAGCATTTTGTATAATTCTTAAGTTATTTTTAAAAATTTCTTAATTCATTTTTATGCGATAAATACAGTACTTTTTGATACTTCTTAAAAAATTCTTAAGATTTTTCTTTATTTTTTAATATGAGGTGTTATAATAGAGCCTGTCGAAAGACAAAAGGAGAGAGAAAAATGGATAAGAAAACAAAAGAAATCATGAGTTTCGTATCTCATAGAGTAAGAACTCAGAAGACAATGTTCATTCCTGTGTTTGCTATTTCCGCTTTCGCAATCGTGGGTTATACAGCTGCTGATAGAACAGCACCTGTTGTACATTCAAAAACAATTGAAGTTCCTTATGGAACTGTCTTAAAAGCTAGTGATTTTGCAATCTCTGATAACAGAGATAATACTGATACATTAAAAACAAAGATTCATGCTGATTCTTATGAAAAGAACCAGTTAGGAACATATGCTGTCAATGTGACAGTAAAGGATGCGTTCAATAACGAAACAACTAAGACTGTTAATGTTAAGGTTGTAGATAATGAAGCACCCGTTCTTGAATCTAGAAATGATGATGGATTTGTCATCAACGTTGAAGCCAATGGCAGCAACGATTTAAAACAGTACATCAAAGCAACTGATAATGTTGATGGTGATGTAACAGACTTCGTTAATTTTGATAAGGAATTAGATACAACTCAGTTAGGTGAACAGGTGATCAATGCTTCTGTTGAAGATAACATGGGTAATGTTGCTACTAAGACATTTACTTTCAATGTTGGTGATACATCTGCTCCTGAAATGAACTTAAAGAATGGTAACTTCGTAGTAAACTACGGTGATAACTTTGATATCAACAACTATGTTGAAGCAAAGGATAACTATGATATGAATCCTGTTTTAACTGTTGAAGGTGAAGTAGATACTAAGAAGTTAGATGGTACTCAGTCTCTTAAGGTAACTGCAACTGATGCAAGTGGTAATAAGACTGAAAATACTTATGATGTAACTGTAGCTGATATTGCTGCTCCTGCTATTACATTAAAGTCTAATGATGTTAATGTGAAGTATGGTTCATCATTTGATGCAAAGTCAAACCTTGTTTCTGCCATCGATAATCTTGATGGTGATGTAACAAGCAAAGTAAATGTAAGTGGTTCTGTCAATACTTCTAAATCTGGAAGTTATACAGTAAACTATACAGTCACTGATAACGCTGGTAATACAGCAAATGCAAGTGCTAAGGTGAATGTATCTGCCGCTCCTTCAAGAGGCGGATACAATGCTGGTGGTACAAGTGTTAAGGGTGGACATAGCGGTGTTGTTGGAACTGGTTTATCTAAAGTAGGTTCTGCTTATGTATTTGGTGCTTCTGGACCAACAGCATTTGACTGTTCTGGATTCACTTCATGGGTATATAGACAGAATGGTAAATCATTACCAAGAACTGCTTCTGCTCAGTATAGTTCTACTACAAGAGTATCTAAGGATGGCTTAAGTGCTGGTGACTTAGTATTCTTTGCAGGAACTTATAAGTCAGGTATCTCACATGTAGGTATCTATATCGGTAATGGACAGTTTGTTCATGCTGCTAACTCAAGTACTGGTGTTACAGTATCTTCATTAAATAGCGGTTATTATGCATCTCATTACGCAGGTGCTGGTAGATAAGAAGATCGAAAGATTTTCTTTTTTTGTAAGGAGATTGTATGAAAAAAGTATTAAAGGTAATTCTAGGAATCTTGTTAAGTATTGTATTAGTTATTTGTTTACTCTATGGTGCTTTTATCTATATGATTGAGTATCATGTAGCAACTGTAGATAAGAAGTCTTATAACGGATATGAAGTGATCATGCAGTCTGTAGGAAGTCCCCTCTTCTTCAGCAGTGCGGATGGACGTTTGCTTCTTAAAAAGAATGATAAGACAATCAATCAAACTGACTTTGTATTATCAGATGATGGTGGACGTGTTCGTAAAGAAGTATGGAGTGTCAGCTGGTATAAGGATCATGTAGGTGTTGTAATAAAAGGATCTGAACAGGATGATACACTTTATAATCTTTATTATAATGGAAAGACAGACAATTCTATTGTGACAGGTCAGGATGCCATTACAACTCAAGGCGATATGGCTAATAATAACGCTGATGAGATCAGAAAAGAATTGAGGATGGTCGCTGATTATCTTCATTATGATGATATAAAATATGGTATCAGTGCAAAGGGATGGATGTATGCAGTTGTTTATAATAAAGATGGTGTCACACGAGATTTGAATTATTATGAAACTCATGAACATGAATATGTTTATGAGGAAACAAAGAATGGTACTACTATAGTATTAGGATTTTATAAAATAGAAAATGGTCAGGTTGTAGATGAACATACAACCGCATGGCATTAAAAAAAGATTCCGCAAGGAATCTTTTTATAGTAGTTCTTTAAGTTTTTCAATAGATTCTTCTGTAGTCGCCCAGCTTGTCGCAAAACGTACTACAGTATGTGTATCATCATACTTTTCCCAGAAACCATAGCGTACATGCTTTTCTAGTTCTTCTAATTTCTTATTGTCTACAATAAAGAACTGCTGATTTGTAGGAGAATCAATATAGAATTCATAACCTTTTTCTTTAAAGATTGTTTTAAGCTTTTCAGCCATATCAATCGCATGTCTTGAAATCTTGAAATAGAGATCATCTGTAAAAAGAACATCAAATTGAACACCATTTAAACGTCCTTTTGCAAGTAAAGCTCCATGCTTCTTGATAAGGTTTACAAAATGTGCTGGTGTATTATTCTTAGTAAAGACAACAGCTTCTCCACATAATGCCCCTACTTTAGTTCCACCGATATAGAATACATCAGTGAGTTCCGCAATATCTTCTAGTGTCACATCTGTATCATAAGACATGAGACCATAACCAAGTCTTGCACCATCTAAGAATAAAGGCAAATTATAAGCATGACATACATCTGAGATTTCTTTTAATTCTTCTTTTGTATAAAGTGTGCCATATTCTGTAGGATGAGAAATATAAACCATACCTGGGAATACCATATGTTCATGGTTAGCATCGTTATAGAATGTATCTACTAGTTCTTTGACATCTGATGCTTTTAACTTACCTAAATACTGTGGAACAGTGAGTACTTTATGTCCTGTATATTCAATGGCTCCTGCTTCATGAGCAGCCACATGTCCTGTCACGGCAGCGACAACACCTTCATAAGGCTTCAACATTGTATCAATGACTAGCTGGTTAGTCTGTGTACCACCTGTAATAAAGTAAATATCAGCTTCTTCTTTACCACATGCTTTCGCAATCTTTTTTCTTGCAGATTCAGAATATACATCTACTCCATATCCTGACTGCTGATCCATATTTGTTTCAATAAATTTTTCTAGAATGGCAGGATGTGCCCCTTCTGTATAATCACTTTCAAATGATAACATCTTTATATCCTCCGTTTTTTGTATTCTACACTATTTTAGAAGTGAATACAAATAGTGAAAATAATTCAAAAATATGAAGTAATTCACCCTGATGAATAAGTATATATATGTAAGCCACTTATTTCTTGTTTAGAATACTTTTACATAGAAAGATAAAGGAAACTCATCCCTCAAATAGTCAATTCATACAATTTGGTAGGAATAGGAACAGAACTATACTATAATAATCAAAAAGGAGTGATAGGATATGGAAAACAGAACAGTAATTATTAATGGTGTATCTTATACTTGTTTAACTGACGAAGAATACGAAGATTTGCAGACAGTAGCTGCTTATGAAGAAAGAAAAAAGAGTAAAGATTTTAAAACTATTAGCTTTGATGAATTCTTAAAAGACAGAGAAGAAAAGTATGGAGTTAAATTTTGATGTTGAAATCGAACCATACATTATAGAAATTATAGACAACATTGATTATTATAACTATATTAGATTCAGAAACTTCTCTATAGGAATCTTTCTAACCAAAGAATTACGAAAAGTCAAAGGAATAGTTGAGGCCAATCCACATATTGGCAAGAAGGTTCAAACAAACAAATATAAGTATGTTATGCCAACTACCAAAGCAGTCTTATATTATGAAATCATAGAAAATAGTAAAGACATCGTTTTCTATGAATACAAACCTTTCAAACAGAATAAAGACATGTAAAAAGATACCGCGTGGGTATCTTTTATTCTGGTCTATGTACTTTATTTAATAATTCTTCTGTTACTTCTTTGGCAGGTAATGTTTGATCAATATGTCCAATAGATAATAGTGCTTCTAAACGCAGATTCTTTGGGAAATGAAAGATATTTCTAATATAGTCCTCCGTTGAATCTTCTGTAGATGATACTCTATTTCTTCCCTGAATCCAGCAGCTGCCTAACCCTAGTGATGAGGCCATATAATGCATCGTCAAGATGACATTGCTGCAGTCTTCTACCCAGACATCCGTCTTGTCTTCATCACCTAATACAATAATACAGGCACCTGCCCCTTCTAGCATCTGACTGCCTGCTTTTCTACATTGAGATAATTGTGTTAATAGTTTAGGATCAGTGACTACAATCAGTTCTTCTGGTTTAATATTACGCCCACTTGGTGCGAGTAAGCCTGCTTCTACAATCTTATCCAATAATTCTTTTTCTACTGGTTCACCCGTATATTGTCTATAGCTTCTTCTTTGTTTCAAAAAGTCTAAAAAATCCATATAATCACCCTTTCTTTCTCCCATTCTGACTACTCCCACGGGCAAGCCCGTGGGGTTCCGATTGCCAAGTGTAGCTTGTAATCGTACATCATTTTCAGACTTTGGAGTTACAAGTGTAAATCTATTTGAATCAGAACTTTCATTACCAAGCAGTCCAGCGACCACATTAACGGTAAATTTCTACTTTCGTAAGGAAGTATAATCAATCTCCCTGAATATGTTTTACGCTATCTTAATTCCGCTATTTAATACCTTGATCTCGTTAACCTTAATCCATTCGATTAGGGCTTTTTCTTTGCTGTAACACTTATCAAATTCAGAAATACATTTGTTTTTATCTATATCTTGGGTTCTGTAATCGTAACAGTATAATAGGAATGATGAATACCAGTCTCTTTGTACC
>ENA-OUQF01000229-OUQF01000229.1-human-gut-metagenome-genome-assembly--contig:-NODE-229-length-48508-cov-22.192351_pt1 | contig 48508 bp, 64 predicted proteins | sample MGYA00237947_ERZ548826 | MGnify/ENA primary metagenome ERZ548826 (study PRJEB26490, sample SAMN05194701) | human gut metagenome | biome: terrestrial biome; feature: human-associated habitat; material... | reverse complement strand
CCATTCATTATCATAGAAGATCTACGTATTTACAGAGTTTTCTTCACACACTCAACTCCTCCCTCAAAGAGAGGGAGGAATATTCTGTTAAAACACCTCCAAACTATCCTCCGCATCCACTCATGCCTGCATCTCGCCATCCAGCACAAGTCTTGTATATTCCAGCGGATTATCAATTGCCAGAGCATTCAGGCACTGCTGGGAATTAGGAGTGGTCCGAATGCCGGATTCTGCCTGATTGCAGTCAATCCGGAGGATGTAGCCGTTATAGTGGTTAATGTCGATGCTATTGTGCATCGGGTTGTATTCTGCGTGTATCAATTTCATTGTTATCAGGCCTTTCATTTGAATTGGAGGTAAAAAGCCCATGGGCTTATTTTGGACTTGAAAAACTTTCGAAATAGATACAATAATCACAAAATGTACCATTATATAAAATAAAACATCAATAGAAATATATGAAATAATACAAACTGTGATATTGGCAGTTGTGTTGCTACTATCATCGAGTAATCCGCGCATAAGCAACGAGAAGCTTAGATAAGCAAAAATATTATTACCCGGAGAGTGTTTACACTCTTCCGGGTATTTTTTGTTTATCGTAAAGCGTTGACTGCCGAGGTGAAATAGCCACGGAGCGGCTATGAATGGCTTCTTGGTGAAAGTCCGGAATCCGCCCGGTGATGGGAAGGATATAGCCGAAGGCAAGGGTGTCCACCGTGAGGTGGGATCTGAACGAGGTTGGATTTGGGGAACCTATTAACCCAAGGGCAAACCTTTGACCTGACGAACGGAAAGCACATTAGGAACCTCGCAAGGTTGTGCGAAAGTTTCTTGAGGGTATAGGGCTATTGTGGTATAATGATTAATAGGGATTTTTGAGTTTTTGATACGTGATGGAGGGCACATTATGGCTGTATCATACAACAGATTATGGAAGTTATTAGTAGATAGGAAAATGAGTAAAGCTGACCTTAGAAAACAGGCAGCAATAGCACCAAATACAATGACAAAACTTCGAAGAGATGAAGAGGTTACATTGGGTGTGCTAGGTAAAATATGCAAGACGTTGAATGTGGATTATGGAGATATTATGGAATATGTGAAGGATTGAGCCATATTGTGAATTTACAATGTCAAGTCCTGCAAGGAGGAATATTGAGAAAAATTATAATTTTTGTGAATAAAAGATCTGGGATTAAAGATATATACGGAGATGAATCTGTTTTTGAGTGTGATTGGTACATTAAATGATAATTGGATTTAGGAAGAGATAAGGTGAAGTTTTAAGGTAGTATGTGAAAAGCCTTTCAAAAGTGGAACTTCAGGAACAGTTGTTGAATGCACTGGTACAATTGGAAGAACGAAGGAATTACCGGTGATTGTGGATGGACAGAACGTTTATTTTTGTTCAATAGAATGAGGAGATATAATGTGAAAGAAATAAAAAAAGATCCGTTTGAGGAATATATAAAAAATCTTCCACCAACAAGAAAAGAATTAGGACAGGCATGGCGGACTGCCATCGGATTACAGGATGTAGACGGATTGCAACCATCTGCGTATTTGTATGAAACAGCAAAGAAGAATATTGATGGCGAAATTTCTGTTGATGAGGCAGGGGCGCTTATTGATAGTTATTATGAGAGAAAAGATGGAAGATTAAAAAGTGAAGCAAGAACAGAAGAGGCGGATAAGGTATCTGCAAGAATTGCAAAGCTTCTTTCTGATAAGTCCTTTATTTTTTCGGCGACCCAGTATATTTCCATTCATCGTGAATTGTTTATGGATATATATCCACATGCCGGGAAAATACGTGATTATAATATATCCAAGAAGGAATGGGTACTTGACGGAGATTCTGTTTCCTATGGTGGAGCGATAGATTTGCGTGAGACATTGGAATATGATATTTCACAGGAACGAAATTTTAGATTTAATGGATTGACAATGGATGAAACAATTCATCACCTTGCAATATTTATTTCCAGACTATGGCAGATTCATGTTTTTGGGGAAGGAAATACAAGAACCACCGCAGTGTTCTTTATTAAGTATCTGAGAATGTTGGGATTTAAGGCCGAGAATGATTTGTTTGCGGAAAATTCATGGTATTTTAGGAATGCCTTAGTTCGTGCAAATTATAACAATATTAAGGCCGGTATTTATGAAACAACAGATTTCTTGGAAAGATTTTTGAGGAATCTATTACTTGATGAGAAGAACGAGTTGCATAATAGAGATATGCATATTAGTGGTCAATTTTTATTGGGTCATGCTGACTCGATAAATGACCCAATAAATGACCCGATAAAATTGAATGAACGTGAGGGAAAAATAGTAGAAATATTGCGTAGAGAGCCAACTCTGACTCGTAGCGGGATGGCAGAATGTCTGGGATGTTCAGATTCGACTGTAAAGAGAGCATTGCAGTCTATGGTTGAAAAAGGTGTCATAAAACGTATCGGGTCAAACAAGAAAGGCGAATGGATTATACTGGATGTAAATGATAATTATAGGGACAAAAATTGATGGATATACAATAAAAGGGTCTGGGTGGTCATTCTTACGGGAATTGTGGAAGTACCTAAAATACTGTGCCTGCTGACGCCGCTTGTATTTTTGACTGTGGGAACCTTGCTCGCAAAGTGCAACAAAGTTTTTCACACCTTCCCACTGGCGGTAACGAACACGCTTGGAATGGGTGGAATTGCGGTAATTGCACTGGTTAGTATGTTGTAAAGGATAGCGGAATTGGAAGATATGCAGATTTCGGCGTAGATATAGCTTTTATTCTGGGGAAGTATTCATACTTCCCCAGTTTTTTGTATCATAGGAAATGACTCCGTAATTTTCCTATGATACAAAAGCCCTCCGGGCAGGATCGCACTGCGGCGGAGAATCCTTAAAAAGCATCTGCTATGCAGGTAGACAACAGGCGATTCAACTTGCAGCAAAAAAACTGTGATATGCAAGAAGGTTGGTTTGCCAGCCACACCTTGAATAAAGGAGTTTTGCTCATTTGAGCAGACAAGTGATAGTATGAAAGGCTGATAAGGGAAGCCGAAAAAAATTTGATGCAAAAACAGCTTGCCTGTGGGGGAGAGGCAGGTATTACAAAAGCGAAATCAGAAGTGATAAGTGTTTTTGCGGATATATTTCGTACTATGTATGACTAGTCAGAAAACCGGAGGCATTCATCATGGGAGATAAAAAAATAATTTCTGAGATCCAAAAAAGAAATGAAAAAACACTGGAATATGTCATCGACAAGTATTCAAAGCTGCTATGGAAGATCGCTGCAAGTATATTGATCAATACATCATCTGTTTGCGAGATCGAAGAATGTGTGGCGGATGTGTTCATATATTTGTGGGAGCATCCGGAAAAGTTTGATCCGCAAAAGGGAAAGCTTTCTTCATGGCTATCCATGATTGCGAGAAGCCGGGCGATCGACCGGTTTCGCAGATTGTGGAAGGAGAAAGAAATCATGGTTACCGACTACATGATGAAAGAAGAAGCACCGGAACATTCTCCGAGCGATGATGTGCGCATAGAAAAACTGAATGAATGCATTCATAGGCTGGGAGAGGAAGAGAGGGAGGTCATAATCAGGCGATTTTTTTATGGACAGAAGAATGGTGAAATTGCATTGGCAATGAACCTGAAATCAAAACAGATAGAAAATCGGATCTATAACGCAAAAAACAAGCTAAGAAAAATGATGGAGGAATAGTGATGAAGAAATTTCGACGTGAAAATCTGTCAAACATAAAGGAAATGATTCAAAACGAAACAGGGGTCAATTTTGCAGGGGGTAACGGTTTTCAGACAAGGCGTTATGTGATACTTGCGGCCTGTATGGTGTGCTTCCTTTCGCTGTCTGCCTTTACCTATTACAAATTTAATTCCCTGAACGGAGACGACCTTGCTTTATCGTCCGTGTATCTGGGGGACGGAAAATATGAAGTGATTGTAACAAACCTGTCGGAACATGATTTGAGATTACAGGATAAGGTCAGGTTCATGGGTTGGACAACCGGGGAGGTTGCGGCAGATAAGGATGGGGAAATCCATGTTGAGGCGCATAACATTCCCGCAGGCGGAACGGGCATTGTAAAGATTGATATTTCCGATGCATATGACATGGACAGACTGCAAAGCAGGCTTTCGGAAAATGACGGATATTATTTTGTCCTGACAAATAATCATTTCTTTTTTGGGCAGGATTGGATGTGTTTTATTAATTTTGATAAAAAAGACGAGGAGGAAGCGCTTGACGCACATCTGGAAGGCGTTGAGTCCAGAAATGAGAACAATCCCGATCCCCCGGAATATCAGAATGGAATGTTGGCATTTGATGATTGGGAATCACCGGTAAAAGACATGAAGGTGTCCGGCTATTTTGGTGAGCAGGGAAACGGAACGATGTCCGATCACATTAATATTGCGGGAAGTGAAGGGGAAGAAATCTATGCCGTATCCGATGGAACAATCGTTGACACAGGCTTTGAGAGCACATGCGGTAATTACGTTGTCATTGCCGTGGATGAGCAGACAACGGTAAAATACGGATACTTGCAATCTGTTGCCGTCTCCGTGGGAGACCGGGTCTGCAAAAAGGATGTGATCGGCTATATGGGTAAGACCGGAATGGCAACCGGAGTCAATTTGTTTTTTGCAGTCAAGGTAAACGGACAATATATCAGTCCATTGAAATAGCGTTCCGGTTGCCCGGAAAATCGCCGATCAGAAAAAGAATAATACTTGACAATGCAGACCACAAATGGTAGTCTCTATATAAGACCACTGTTTGTGGTCTGCCACGTATAACTTTAATTACAGCTTGCATAGCGGACACCGCCGTCGGGACGGAAAGTGAAATGGACGGGTGTGTCTGTGGGGCGGAATGGAGGTATTATGGAAATTCAACTGGGTGTTATCGAGGCGAGATATGCGGATATGATTTGGAAACACGAACCGGTGACATCGTCGGAGCTGGTGAAAATGACGGCGGTGGAGTTCAACTGGAAGAGAACGACGGCGCACAATGTCCTGAGAAGGCTGATCGATAAGGGGCTGTTTCGGAATGAAAACGGCGTGGTGACAGCTGTTATGTCAAGAGAAGAGTTCTATTCCATGCAGAGCAAACAATATGTGGAGGATACCTTTGCGGGTTCTCTGCCGGCGTTCATTGCAGCGTTTACGCAAAATGCCAGACTGACACAGGAAGAAGCGGAAGAGATTCGCAAAATGATCGATCAGGCGGATGAGAAGTAGGATGGGGGATATTTTCTTGAAGCTCTTGAATATGAGTATCACGGCAAGCTGGCTGGTGTTGGCGATACTGGTGGTTCGTCTGCTGTTTGGCAAAATGCCGAAGTGGATGAATTGCCTGTTGTGGGGCGTTGTGGCAATCAGACTGCTGGTTCCGTTTTCCGTGGAGAGCATGTTCAGCTTGCAGCCCAGTGCGGAGCCGATCCGGACGAGTACGGTGGCGGAGGGGAAGATATTGCCCTATGTGCCATCCGTAGACAGCAACTTATCCTTTATAGAAAACGCGGTGAATCCCATGCTGCGAGACATTTTTGTTTATGAGGCGTCGGACAGTGCCGCACCGTTGCAGGTGTTCACGGAAGTTGCGGGAGGAATTTGGCTGCTCGGCATGCTCGCACTACTGTGCTTTGCATTTGTAAGCACGGTCAGGCTGCATTTCACGGTGAGGGAGGCGGTATGCTGCAAGGAAGATGTATATCTCTGTGATGCAGTAAAAACGCCGTTTATTCTGGGAGTAATCAGACCAAAAATCTATCTGCCCTCCGCTTTGACCGAGGGGGAGACGGTGTATATTCTAGCCCATGAGCGGGCGCATCTGCAAAGGCTCGATCACTTATGGAAGCCGGTCGGATACCTGATCCTGTGTGTATATTGGTTCAATCCGCTTTTGATCCTTGCCTATGTGCTGCTCTGCAAGGACATCGAGCTGGCCTGTGATGAAAAGGTAATAAAGGACATGAGCTTTGACGATAGAAAGGAGTATTCCAGAGTTTTGCTGTCCTGTGCCACACAGAGAAGGTTTGTGCTTGCCTGTCCGTTGGCGTTCGGGGAGGTTGGCGTCAAGGACAGGGTAAAATCAGTTCTAAACCATAAGAAGGCTGCGCTTGGCATCAGTATTCTGGCGGTTTTGATTTGTGCAGTCATAGCCCTCTGTTTTTTGACGAATCCGGCTGAGAAATATCCGATCCGGATTACGATCCCGGCAGGTCATACGGAGGGATTTTGCTATTCTGATGTGGAAATATGTCCCAGAAGCGGCACACTGGTCATTGCGGGCAGCGGGGAGCTGGGAGATACGGAGGCGGTTCTGCTGCCGACAGAGGGGGAAGAAGGAGCGGTATCCGGCAAACCGTTTTATATTACCCCGGGATTGTTGGCAAAGACGGAGGCAGAAAAGGGCACATGGTATCGGATCGGTGTGAACGTGCAGAATCCGACAGAGAAGGATATGGATGTCTATGTCAGTGTAAGGAACGTGGTGGTCAGGATTGCATCCGAGGAGCAGGCAGACACAAACAGCAGTCTGTATGGAGAAATCATTGCGGGCTTGGGAGACGATGATACCTATGCGCTTCTGGCGATGGATTATGAGTACGATGTGCTGCTTACAACCGACCTGATCTATGATGAGGGAACAGAGCCGCAGGCGGCAGTCTACTGTGACGTTTACTATTATGTGGACGGCGGGGCAAAGCTGCTCGGCACCGTTATGAGCGAGGGAACCGCATATCCGATATCCTTTGCAAAGGACGGCATCTATGCAGCCTCCGACCATAAAATAGAAAAGTATGCCATTTCCCAAACGGGAGCTTTATATTTACAAAAGGCGGTATATGAACAGTTTGATGAAACGGGAAATGCCCTCTATACTGGTGTGACGGACGGACAGGAGTGCGAGGCGACGGAACAGGATTACCGGGAAATGACGAAGGAATACGGGGAGAGCCGGATTGTGCATTTCGCCTACGGGGCAAAAGACTCGGTAAATGAGTAAATATTGTCGTGATTGCTCCTTTACGAAACAGGGCTTTGCGGAGTATGATAAAACAAACAGCCGGAAAAAACGGACAAATGAGAGCAAGAAAAGTCGAGAAGGAGATGTGCCGCTTTGGTAGGATAAGTGCATAGCGAAGCGAAGGAGGAGAAGGTCGTGGGCTGGACGGAGGCAATCGGCGAGGCGGTGCAGTATATAGAGGATCATATCACGGACGAGCTTACTGCGGGGATGATCGCGGAACAGGTACATCTTTCCTCGTTCTATTTTCAGAAGGGCTTTGCCATGCTCTGCGGTTACACCATTATGGAGTACATCCGAAACAGGAGGCTGGCGCTTGCCGGAAATGATCTGGTTGCGGGAGATGAAAAGATCATTGATATCGCAATGAAGTATGGCTATGATTCACCGGACAGTTTTGCCAGGGCATTCTACCGCTTTCATGGCGTGACGCCGAATATGGCGCGCAAGGATGGGGTCATGCTGAAATCCTTTGCTCCGCTAAGGATAAAACTATCTTTAGAAGGAGGACGTCTCATGGATTACAGGATTGAGAACAAAGAAGCGTTTACGGTGATTGCAAACGCAAAAACATTCCCTTACGAGGGGGCGAAGGAAACGGTTCCGGCATTCTGGCAGGAGCATTTTGAGTCGGGCAAGGGAAAAACGGTTATGGGTGTATACGGCATCAACATTGATGAAAAGATGGGCAAAGACACCTTTGAGTACCTGATCGCAGATCCCCTGGAGGAGGGAAGAACGGTGCCGGAGGGGTTCGTTACAAGGACGATTCCCGCTTTTTCGTGGGCGGTGTTCCCCTGCGTGGGCGCAATGCCGAAAACGTTGCAGGATGTCAATACCAGAATTTTTACGGAATGGCTTCCGGCGCTGAAGGAATACGAGTTTGCGGCGGGCTACTGCGTGGAGATGTACGACGACCCGGCCAAGTATCCAAACGGCACAGGGGATGAAAATTATTACTGTGAAATCTGGATTCCGGTAAAGAAAAAGCAATAGAAGAATCAGGGGGGCAGTATTTGTGTGGGACATAGAGGCGTTTTCGGAAAAATACGCAGTCAGGAGAATGACAGTCGAAGATACGGACATCATATATAGGCTGTGCGCGGGAAATCCACTGTACTACGAATACTGCCCTCCCTTTGTGACGCGGGAGAGCATCGGAGAGGATCTTGCGGCTTTCCCGCCCAACACATGTAAGGAACAGAAATATTATGTGGGATTTTTTGACGGGGAAAAACTGCTTGCGGTTATGGATATCATAGACGGGTATCCGCAAAAGGGAATTGCTTTTATCGGTTTCTTCATGGTGGAGGAAAGCGTACAGGGAAAAGGGACGGGATCTGAGATCATAACGGAAATTGTGTATTATCTGGAGAAGGAAGGATATATTGCCGTGCGTCTGGCATGGGTCATGGGCAATCCGCAGGCGGAGCATTTCTGGAGGAAGAACGGATTTGAGGTCATAAAAGAAACATCTGGCACGGATGGCAGCAGGCTGATGCTGGCGGAGCGAGAGTGCGGGCAGGAGGAATAGCGTATGGCAAAGATCGATCTGATCACGGGATTTCTGGGATCCGGGAAAACAACATTTATCAAAAGATATGCGGAGTTTCTGATAAAGAAGGGACTTCGCATCGGCATTCTGGAGAATGATTTCGGCGCGGTCAACGTGGACATGATGCTTTTGCAGGGATTGATGGGCGACCAGTGCGAATTGAAAATGATCGCGGGCGGCTGTGACAGGGAAACCCATGCGCGGCGCTTCCGCACAAAGCTCATCGCCATGGGGATGTGCGGCTACGACAGAGTGCTGGTGGAGCCCTCCGGCATTTATGATGTGGATGAGTTCTTTGATGTGCTGCGGGAGGAGCCGTTGGATCAGTGGTACGAGGTCGGAAGCGTGATCACCGTTGTGGATGCCAAGCTGGAGGAAAAACTTTCGGAGGAAGCGGAATATCTGCTGGCGTCCGAGGCGGCATGTGCCGGAACGGTTCTTTTAAGCCATGCGGATGAAGCGTCAAAGGATCAGATCGCCCGTACCGCTGCCCACTTAAACCGCGCACTTTTGCAGATACATTGCGACCGCAGGCTCGACCGGGAGATTCTGGCAAAGGGCGTGCCGGCACTGACGGAGGAGGATTTTGCAAGGCTGGAGGAATGCGGCTATGTGCAGGCAAGCTACCGGAAGATGGATATGCGGGACTACAAGGGCTTTGACTCCCTCTACTTTATGAATATGCCCATGAGCGAGGATGCATTGAGAAGGGCTGTGGCGCAGATGATGGAGGATGAGGCCTGCGGCGAGGTGTTCCGGGTGAAAGGATTTTTCAAGGGCGCGGACGGCGGCTGGCGGCAGTTGAATGCCACGCGTCGGGAAATCTCCGTGCAGCCCATCGACGCAGGACAGGAGGTTCTGATCGTGATCGGGGAAAAATTGGAGGAGGAATCCATCAAAAAATGGCTGGAACGGGAGAGCGGCGGGAACGCTTCCCCGTATTGAGATACGAAAAAAGGGAAATAATACAGGAAATGTTTATACTTTCTTAATTGACTTGACATTGGAAAGAAAATACAATAAGTAATGTTTCTGAAAATGTTTTGAAAGGAATATTTCCATGGGTAAAATATTCAAATACTTAAAAAGTTCATGGACGTCTGTGATTGCCATTGTCATTCTGCTGGTAGCACAGGCGTACTGTGATTTACAGCTTCCGCAGTACACCTCCGATATTGTGGATGTGGGAATCGGAAGAGGAGGAATTGCTTATGCGGCTCCGGAAAAGATGCGCGGTGAGACCTACGAAAATCTCCTGCTGCTTCTGACGAAGGATGAGCAGAGAACGCTCACGGAATCCTACGAGGAGGATGCGGACGGCAACTACGTGCTGAAGGCGAAGGACCGGAACACGCTTGAGACGATCGACGCAGAGCTGGGACTTCCCCTTGTGCTTCTGTCCGCGCTGGAGAGCGGACAGGCGGAGTACAATGTGGAAACCCTGCGGATGATGGTGGAGGGCGGCATGCTCACGGAGGAGCAGCTCCTGCAGATCAGGGAGCAGGCGCTTGCGGGAATGGGGGATCTGAGCGACAGCATTGTCACGGCAAGGGCGGCGCAGCTTGTGCAGGAGGAGTATGAGGCGCTGGGCATGGATACCGGAAAAGTACAGACGGCGTATCTGTGGACGGTGGGACTTAAGATGCTCGCACTCTCGGTACTGATGATGGTGACCGCGATTCTGACCGGACTTCTGGCTGCCCGCACGGCGGCAAAAATCGGCCATGATTTGCGCGGAAGGGTGTACGAGCGCGTGGTATCCTTCTCGAGCGCGGAGATGGACCGCTTTTCCACGGCATCCCTGATCACCCGATGCACCAACGATATCCAGCAGGTGCAGATGGTGGAGGTTATCCTGCTGCGCATGGTGCTCTATGCGCCGATCATCGGCATCGGCGGTGTGATGAAGGTGGCGGGAACCGGAACGGGAATGGGCTGGATCATCGGTGTTGCCGTGGGAGCAATCATGGCGCTGGTGCTGGTTCTCCTTGTGGTTGCCATGCCCAAATTCAAACAGATGCAGAGTCTGGTTGACCGGGTGAATCTGGTTTCCAGGGAAATCCTGACGGGAATCCCCGTGATCCGCGCCTTCAGCAGGGAGAAGTTTGAAGAGAAGAGATTTGACAAAGCAAATACAGACCTGATGAAAACCCAGCTTTTCACCGGAAGAGTGATGAATTTTATGATGCCGGTGATGATGCTGATTATGAATATCATTACGGTGATGATCGTATGGTTCGGAGGCAAGGGCATTGATGCGGGAACACTTCAGGTGGGAGAGATGCTTGCGTTTATCACCTACACCATGCAGATCGTCATGGCGTTTCTGATGCTGACCATGGTATCCATCATGCTGCCCCGCGCGGGCGTTGCCGCGAACCGTATCGAGGAAGTGCTCCGCACGGAGCCCTCGATCTGCGACAAGGAGCAGGTGCAGGATGAAAAACTCGGGACGGTGCGCGGGGAGATCTCCTTCGAGGATGTCTGCTTCCGTTATCCGAACGCCAATGAGGATGCACTGCACCATCTGACCTTTACGGCAGAGCCCGGGCAGACCACCGCGATCATCGGAAGCACCGGCTGCGGAAAATCCACACTGCTGCACCTGATCCCCAGATTTTATGACGTGACGGAGGGACGGATCACGCTGGACGGCATCGATATCCGTGATATTTCCCAGAAAAAACTGCGCAGCACCATGGGCTTTGTGCCGCAGAAGGGCTACCTGTTCTCCGGGGACATTGCTTCCAATATCAGATTTGCGGGAGAGCAGATTACGGAGGAGCAGATGAAGGAGGCCGCCCGGATCGCGCAGGCGACTGAATTTATAGAGGAGAAGCCGGAGGGGTACGAAAGCCCGATTGCACAGGGCGGCACCAATGTTTCGGGTGGGCAGAAGCAGCGTCTTTCCATTGCCCGGGCAATTGCGGGGAACCCTCCCGTTCTGTTGTTTGACGACAGCTTTTCCGCACTGGATTACAAGACGGATGTCACGCTGCGCAAGGCTCTGTTTGAAAAGGCGGCGTCTGCCACGGTCATCATCGTGGCGCAGCGCATCAGCACCATTCTCCATGCGGATCAGATTATCGTGCTGGACAACGGCGCGATTGTGGGAATGGGAACCCATGAGCAGCTCCTTGCCTCCTGTGAAACCTATCAGGAGATCGCAAAGTCGCAGTTGTCAGAGGCGGAACTGAAGGGAGGCAGACAGGCATGAGCGGACAGGAAGGAATGAAGAACAAACCCCGCAGACATGGCCCCATGGGAGGGCCTCCGGGCATGATGCCGGGCGAGAAGGCGAAGGATTTAAAGGGAACCAGCAAAAAACTGCTTGCCTATATGGGAAGATATAAAATTGCATTGATTTTTGTCATGATCTTTGCCATTGGCGGAACCGCGTTCAACATCATCGGGCCGAAGGTGCTGAGCAAGGCAACCACGGAGCTTTTTAACGGACTGATGGCAAAGGTGTCGGGAACGGGCGGCATTGACTTTGAAAAAATCGGAAGGATCCTGTTGATCCTGCTTCTGCTGTACCTGTTCAGTGCACTTTTATCCTTTATACAGGGCTATATTATGACGGGAATCTCCCAGAAGCTTTCCTACCGCTTCCGCCGGGAGATTTCGGAGAAGATCAACCGGATGCCGCTCGCGTATTTTGAGTCAAAGACAGTGGGCGATGTGCTGTCCCGCATCACCAATGATGTGGACACGCTGGGACAGAGCTTAAGCCAGAGTATTACCACGCTCATCACATCCGTTACCACGATTATCGGCGTGCTGGTGATGATGCTCTCCATCAGTCCCCTGATGACACTGATCGCACTGGTGATCCTGCCGATTTCCGGCGCACTCATCGGTGTTGTGATGAAATTTTCCCAGAAATATTTTACCGCACAGCAGGACTACCTCGGCAAGATCAACGGTCAGATCGAGGAAACCTTCAGCGGCCACAATATCATCAAGGCGTTTGACCGGGAGGAAAAATCGCTGCAGGAGTTTTCCGACACCAATCAGGTACTGTTCCGGTCGGCTTGGAAATCCCAGTTTATTTCCGGCATGATGCAGCCCATCATGACCTTTGTGGGAAATCTGGGCTACGTGGCGGTAGCAATCAGCGGCAGCGTTCTGGCGATTCAGGGCGTGATCGATGTGGGAGAGATCCAGGCGTTTATCCAGTATGTGAAGAGCTTTACCCAGCCCATTGTCCAGATGGCGCAGGTGTCCAACATGTTCCAGTCCGCAGCGGCTGCCGCCGAGCGTGTGTTTGAGTTTCTGGAAGAAAAAGAGGAAGATATGACGGCGGAGCATCCGGTGCATCTTGCAAAGACGGAAGGGGAGGTTTCCTTCGAGCATGTGCAGTTCGGATATACACCGGACAAAATCATTATCAACGACTTCTCCTGTGACGTGAAGCCGGGACAGATGGTAGCGATCGTAGGCCCCACTGGCGCGGGCAAGACGACCATGGTGAAGCTGCTGATGCGCTTCTATGATGTGGCGAAGGGCTCCATTAAGGTAGACGGACACAATATCAGGGAGTTCAACCGCAGCGAATTGCGGGAGAACTTCGGAATGGTGCTGCAGGATACATGGCTGTTCAAGGGAACCATCATGGAGAATATCCGGTACGGAAGGCTGGATGCCACGGACGAGGAGGTGATCGCCGCAGCGAAGGCGGCGCATGCCCATCACTTTATCCAGACGCTGCCGGGCGGGTATCAGATGGAATTGAATGAGGATGCCAGCAACGTGTCTCAGGGACAGAAACAGCTTCTTACCATTGCGAGGGCGATTCTGGCGGATAACCCGATCCTGATCCTCGATGAGGCGACCAGCTCAGTGGACACCCGTACTGAGGTGCGGATCCAGAAGGCGATGAACAATCTGATGAAGGGCAGAACCAGCTTTGTGATCGCGCACAGGCTTTCTACCATCAAGGACGCCGATCTGATTCTCGTGATGAAGGACGGCGACATCGTGGAGCAGGGCAGCCATGAGGAGCTGCTTGCAAGGAACGGCTTCTACGCCACCTTGTATAATTCGCAATTTGAGGAAGCAACAGCATAAAAAAGCATAAAAAAGGAGGCTGGGTATTCAATTTTTTGTTAAAATGTGATAAAATAACAGAATAGGATGCGAAATACCGAATCGGGGGAAAACATGGCAGCAGAACTCGTAAGTACAAGAGATGTCTACAACGTAATCAGAAAGACGCTGGGCGTGATGGACGGCAAGGTGCTCCTTCACGGGGAGATTACGGCGTATATTTTCTACAACATGCTGAAAGCGGAAGGAAGCTACACGGACATTGAACTGGCTGAGTATGCCCTGATCGGAATGATGCATGATCTTGGAATGATAAAGACGGGATATAAGGATGTGCTGGAGTGTGAGACGAAGAATGTCTGGGCACATTCCGTGTACGGTTATCTGTTCCTCAAATATCTTTCCCCCGCCGGGGACAAGGCGGATATTGTGCTGTACCATCATCTGCCCCAGAGGCTCCATGCCATGATCAAGAGCGACCATCTGAAGGAGACGGAGTTTCTGACCTTCTCCGACAAGATGGATGTTTTTATGCGGATGCAGGGACATGGGATGGACAGGGATTATTTCAGCCGCCGCTCGGAAATTGATTTCTCCGCCAGAGCAATGTCAACCTTTCAGCTGGCGCAGATGAAATTCCATTTTCTGGAGAAGCTGAAGACGGGCGAATATCAGGAAGAGATGGGAGAAATCTTCGACAGGGTGAGCCTGAACGAAAAGCAGAAGAGAGGATTTCTGGAGATGCTGGTGTACGCGATTGATTTCCGAAGCCAGCAGACGGTGATCCATACCATGTCCACCAAGGCATTTGCGCTGGAGATCGGCAGACTGATGCGCGTATCCGCCATGGATCTTCAGATTCTGTATTACGGCTCCCTTTTACATGACATCGGAAAGATTGTGATACCGCTCTCCATTCTGGAAGCGCCCAGAAGGCTGACGGACGAAGAGATGCGTATTATGAAAGCACATGTGGTGATCACGGACAAAATCCTCCGGGGAATCATGGACGACCGGATCGTGGAGGTTGCCGCCAGACACCATGAAAAACTGGACGGAACGGGCTACCCGAGAGGTCTTACCGGGGAGGAGCTGACACCCCTGCAGCGCGCTACGGCGGTTGCGGATATTCTGAGCGCACTTTACGGAAAACGAAGCTACAAGGATTCCTTCCCGCCGGAAAAGATTAAGGCGATTTTACAGTCAGATGCGGATAACGGAAAGATATGTCCGAAGATTGTATCGATCGTGATCAGCAACTTTGATGCGATCATCCAGAACTATGAGAAACAACGAAACGAGACCATGGAACGATATATGGAAATCGTGGGACAGTACGACAGCATCTATGCAAAATTCAGGGAATTTGATGCATAGATGCCGCAGATCTTATAAACGCTGCCACCTGCCGGAAGCGCCGCACGGTAAAACCAGTCCGTTGCCGCTTACGGGAAGCCCGATCTCCTGTGCCTCCACCCTGCCGCCGAACTGCTTCTGCACGGCGAGATTCAACATGTAGGAGAGCACTGCGGGCTGCAAGCCTGTGGTGTAGGAGTTGATCAGGAAGAAGAGAGGGTCGTCGGAGAGCAGCCTGGTGCAAAGCTCCACGAAGGGCCAGATGCTTTCTTCTATTTTCCAGATCTCGCCCTTGGGGCCTCTGCCGTAGGAGGGCGGATCCATGATGATGCCGTCGTATTTGTTGCCGCGGCGTATCTCGCGTTCCACGAATTTCACGCAGTCATCCACGAGCCAGCGGATCGGTGCATCCGAGAGGCCGGAGGAGGCTGCGTTTTCTTTTGCCCAGGCGACCATGCCCTTTGAGGCATCCACATGCGTCACCTGTGCGCCGGCTGCTGCTGCACTCACAGTGGCACCGCCGGTGTAGGCGAACAGGTTCAGCACCTTTACGGGTCTGCCTGCGCCTGCAATCAGACCGGAGAACCAGTCCCAGTTGACTGCCTGCTCGGGGAACAGCCCCGTGTGCTTGAAGCTGAAGGGCTTTAAATGGAAGCGGAGGGTTCCGTACCGGATGCTCCACTCGTCGGGCAGACTGATAAACTCCCATTCTCCGCCGCCCTTCTGGCTTCTGTGGTAATGGGCGTTCTTCTTTTTCCAGCCGGGATGCTCATGGGGCGTGTTCCAGATCACCTGCGGATCCGGCCGCACTAAAATATAATCTCCCCATCTCTCCAGTTTTTCTCCCCCGGAGGTATCCAACACTTCATAATCTTTCCAGTTATCTGCAATCCACATTTTTTCTTTTCCTTATATATAAAGTATATTTTCAATACCCTAACTATACCGCAAGGACAAAAAAGAGGCAACAGAAATAGTGTCTCGCACAGATTGTACTAAAAAAAGAACAATATTTCTAAAAAAAATATTGCAATCCCCGTAAATACCATGTATACTAGGCTTTGCTGTGGCATGATAGCTATGAAGCGTGAGGTTGCTGCTAAAGGTTTATGCCGGATAGCAGGTTTTCCGTGGAGCGAATGTCAAGTTAGGAAACTGACGACAAGTCACTGTACAGACAATCAGGTCTGCCAAAGGCAGAAACAACCGTGAGAAACGAAGCGAAGGAGCAGGGTGTGTGTTCCGGAGCGTGATACACACGGGAGAGTGTACAGTCACCGCTTGTCGTACTAAAGCGATTATCGCTTAACAAAAGTGCGAAAAGGAGGCGACTTTTTTTATGGCAACAAGTCAAGTAATGAGAATTACACTGAAAGCTTATGATCATCAGTTAGTTGATGCATCTGCCAAAAAAATCATCGAAACAGTCAAGAAGAACGGATCTCAGGTGAGCGGACCGGTTCCCCTTCCTACCAAGAAGGAAGTTGTGACCATCCTGCGTGCGGTTCACAAGTACAAGGATTCCCGTGAGCAGTTCGAGCAGAGAACCCACAAGAGACTGATCGATATCATTGCACCGACGCAGAAAACGGTTGATGCTTTGCAGAGACTGGAAATGCCTGCCGGTGTGTACATCGACATCAAGATGAAAACCAAATAATTTATCCCCTACTAGTATGGACGCGCAAAGCTGCGTCCCGCTGTAGAACAAACAGGAGGAAAACATGAAAAAAGCAATTTTAGCAACAAAAGTCGGAATGACTCAAATCTTCAATGAAGACGGCATTCTGGTTCCCGTAACGGTTCTTCAGGCAGGCCCCTGTGTGGTAACGCAGGTAAAGACAGCCGAGAACGACGGTTACAGCGCAGTACAGGTCGGCTTCGTAGACAAGAAAGACAAGACCATCAACAAGGATGCAAGCGGCAAGAAGGAGATCATCCACGAGCACGGCACCACAAAGGCTATGCAGGGACACTTCAAGAAGGCCGGAACCACATCCAAGAGATATGTGAGAGAGTTCAGATTTGAGAATGCGGAAGAGTACACCCTCGGCGCAGAGATCAAGGCTGACATCTTCGCAGCAGGAGACAAGATCGATGCATCTGCAATCTCCAAAGGTAAAGGTTTCCAGGGCGCGATCAAGAGACTTGGTCAGCACAGAGGACCGATGAAGCACGGTTCCAAGTTCCACCGTCATCAGGGTTCCAACGGTGCATGTTCCTCACCCAGCCGCGTGTTCAAAGGAAAGGGAATGCCCGGACATATGGGTTGCGTAAAGGTAACGGTTCAGAATCTGGAAGTTGTAAGAGTTGACGCAGAGAAGAACCTGCTTCTGGTAAAGGGTGCGGTACCCGGACCCAAGAAGGCTTTGGTAACCATCAAAGAAACCGTAAAGGCTGAGGCATAATCGGGGCTGCAACGCCCACAGATGAAAGGAGGACTTAGACAGAAATGGCAAACGTATCTGTTTATAATATGGAAGGCAAAGAAGTCGGAACAATCGACTTGAATGATGCCGTGTTCGGTGTTCGGGTCAATGAGCATCTGGTACACATGGCAGTAGTACAGCACCTGGCAAACAAGCGTCAGGGAACACAGAAAGCAAAGACCCGTTCCGAAGTATCCGGCGGCGGCAGAAAGCCCTGGAGACAGAAGGGAACCGGTCATGCAAGACAGGGCTCCATCAGAGCACCGCAGTGGACCGGCGGCGGAATGGTATTCGCTCCCGTTCCCAGAGATTACTCCTTCAAGCTCAACAAGAAGGAGAAGAGAGCTGCACTGAAGTCCGCTCTTACAAGCAAGGTTCTTGACAGCAAGCTGATCGTGGTAGACGAGCTGAAGTTTGATGAGATCAAGACAAAGAATTTCCAGGCTGTTATGGACAATCTCAATGTGAAAAAGGGACTGGTTGTGCTGGCAGAGGATAACGTAAACGCAATCCTTTCCGCAAGAAACATCCCCACCGTTCAGACAGCTTCCACCAGCACCCTGAACACCTATGATGTCATGAACGCAGGCACCGTAGTGCTGACAAAGGACGCTGTTTCCAAGATCGAGGAGGTATACGCATAATGGCTGATATCAAATACTATGACGTAATCCTGAAGCCGGTCATCACAGAGAAGAGCATGGCTGGAATGAGCGACAAGAAGTACACATTTCTTGTTCATCCCGAAGCAAACAAGTCTCAGATCAAAGAGGCAGTTGAGAAAATGTTCGAGGGAACCAAAGTAGAGAAGGTAAACACCGTAAACTACGATGGCAAGAACAAAAGACGTGGCATGACCACAGGCAAGACCGCAAAGACCAAGAAGGCAATCGTTCAGCTTACCGCTGACAGCAAGGACATCGAGATCTTCGCAGGTCTGTAAGCGAGAAGCCCGGAAACCGGGCAGTTAAGGTATGCGGCATAAAAGCCGCGCAAATAACACAGTAAAGGAGAAACAACAATGGGAATCAAGACATATAACCCATATACACCTTCCAGACGTAACATGACCGGATCTGATTTTTCCGAGATCACAAAGACTGCGCCTGAGAAATCTCTTTGCGTTTCACTGGCAAAGAACGCCGGCCGCAACAATCAGGGCAAGATTACGGTCAGACACCGCGGAGGCGGATCCAGAAGAAAATACAGAATCGTTGACTTCAAGAGATATAAGGACGGCATCCCCGCTACCGTAATCGGTATCGAGTACGATCCCAACAGAACCGCAAACATCGCACTGATCTGCTACGAGGACGGCGAGAAGGCATACATCCTTGCTCCCGAAGGCCTGACAGACGGCATGAAGGTTATGAACGGTGAGCATGCGGAAGTAAGAGTCGGCAACTGCCTTCCCTTATCCCAGATCCCTGTAGGTACACAGGTACACAACGTTGAGCTGTATCCCGGCAAGGGCGGCCAGCTGGTTCGTTCCGCAGGAAACAGCGCACAGCTTATGGCAAAGGAAGGAAAGTATGCAACCCTGCGTCTTCCCTCCGGCGAGATGAGAATGGTTCCTCTGGTATGCAGAGCGACAGTAGGTATCGTAGGCAATGTTGACCACAGCCTGATCAATATCGGTAAAGCAGGACGCAAGCGTCACATGGGCATCCGCCCGACCGTGCGCGGTTCTGTTATGAACCCGAACGACCATCCTCACGGTGGTGGTGAAGGAAAGACCGGTATCGGACGTCCCGGTCCCAGCACTCCTTGGGGCAAGCCTGCACTCGGCTTGAAGACCCGCAAGAAGAAGAACAAGTCTAACAAGCTGATCGTAAGAAGAAGAGACGGAAAGGCTATCAAATAATTGAGGAGGAAAAACAATGGCTAGATCACTGAAAAAAGGACCGTTCGCAGATCAGAGCTTACTGAAAAAGGTAGATGCGCTGAATGCATCAGGACAGAAGCAGGTTATCAAGACCTGGTCCCGTCGTTCTACAATTTTCCCTTCTTTTGTGGGACATACGATTGCAGTACACGATGGCAGAAAGCATGTTCCGGTATATGTGACTGAGGATATGGTTGGACATAAGCTCGGCGAGTTCGTTGCAACCAGAACCTTCAGAGGACATGGCAAGGACGAGAAGAAGAGCAAAGTAAGATAACGCCCGTGCGGCGGAGCGATAGCGCGAAAATCCGGCGGCTGCGGCTGCGGTGCGCAGGGGTTTTCGGAGCTGTTGTCGCTGATAAGTTGAAAGGAGGACTAATTCTATGGCTAAAGGACATAGAAGTCAAATTAAGAGAGAAAGAAACGCGCAGAAAGATACAAGACCTTCAGCTAAGTTATCTTACGCGAGAGTGTCTGTTCAGAAAGCATGTTTCGTATTGGATGCCATCAGAGGCAAGGATGTGCAGTCTGCACTTGCAATCCTGTCCTACAATCCCAGATATGCATCCGGCGTCATCAAGAAGCTGTTGGAGTCAGCTATTGCAAACGCTGAAAATAACAATGGCATGAACGCTGCCAACCTGTACGTTGCTGCATGTTATGCAGACAAGGGACCTACCATGAAGAGAGTAAGACCCAGAGCACAGGGCAGAGCTTACAGAATTGAGAAACAGATGAGCCACATCACCATCGTTCTGGATGAGAAGAAGTAGGAAGGAGCTAAGTAGAATTTATGGGACAGAAAGTTAATCCTCACGGCCTTAGAGTCGGTGTTATTAAAGACTGGGATTCCAAGTGGTACGCTGATGGCGAATTTTCCGACTATCTTGTTGAAGATTACAACATCAGAAAGTATCTGAAGAAGAAATTGTATGCAGCAGGCGTTTCCAAGATTGAGATCGAGAGAGCCTCTGACAGAGTAAAGGTTATCATCTATACCGCAAAGCCCGGCGTTGTGATCGGTAAGGGCGGTGCTGAAATCGAAGTAACCAAGGCAGAGCTTGCAAAGCTCACCGACAAGAAGGTTCTGGTTGACATCAAGGAGATCAAGAGACCGGATAAGGACGCTCAGCTTGTTGCAGAGAACATTGCACAGCAGCTTGAGAACCGTGTGTCCTTCAGACGTGCAATGAAGTCCTGCATGGGCAGAACCATGAAGGCTGGCGCACTGGGTATCAAGGCATGCTGTTCCGGACGTCTGGGCGGTGCCGATATGGCTCGTACAGAGTTCTACAGCGAGGGAACCATTCCTCTGCAGACACTGAGAGCAGATATTGATTATGGCTTCGCTGAGGCTGACACTACCTACGGTAAGGTTGGCGTTAAGGTATGGGTATACAAGGGCGAAGTACTTCCCACTAAAAATCAGGAAGGGAGCGAGAAATAACTATGTTAATGCCTAAAAGAGTAAAACGTCGTAAACAATTCCGCGGCACCATGACCGGTAAGGCTTTAAGAGGAAATACTCTGACTTACGGCGAATATGGTCTGGTCGCAACCGAGCCTTGCTGGATCAAGTCCAATCAGATCGAAGCAGCCCGTATTGCACTTACCCGTTATACAAAGCGTACCGGTAAAGTTTGGATCAAGATTTTCCCGGATAAGCCGGTAACAGCAAAACCTGCAGAAACTCGTATGGGTTCCGGTAAGGGTGCTCTTGAGTACTGGGTAGCAGTTGTGAAGCCCGGACGTGTTATGTTCGAGATCGCAGGTGTTCCCGAGGAAGCTGCAAAAGAAGCGTTGCGTCTTGCAATGCACAAACTCCCCTGCAAATGTAAGATCATCTCTAAAGCAGATGTGGAAGGCGGTGTAGCAAATGAAAACGAATAAGTATGTAGCAGATTTAAAGAATAAATCAGAAGCAGATCTGGCAAAGGAATTAGTTGATGCCAAGAAAGAGCTTTTCAATTTGAGATTCCAGAACGCAACCAACCAGCTGGACAACACGGCAAGAATCAAGGAAGTAAGAAAGAACATTGCCCGCATCCAGACTGTGCTGACTGAGAAGGCAAATGCCTAAGCAATGCGTTTTTAAACATGACACGCCCGGATGGGTTGGAATTTCAGAAAGGAGAATCAAACCGTGGAAGAAAGAAATCTTAGAAAAACACGTACTGGCAAAGTAATCAGCAATAAAATGGATAAGACAATCGTTGTTGCGATCGAAGAGCATGTTAAGCATCCTCTCTACAAGAAGATCGTGAAGGATACCTACAAGCTGAAGGCTCATGACGAGAACAACGAATGCAATATCGGCGACACCGTAAAGGTGATGGAGACCAGACCTCTGTCCAAGGACAAGAGATGGCGCCTCGTTGAGATCGTAGAGAGAGCAAAATAATAACGGTAGTTTATTGGAAGGAGAAATAACATGGTTCAGCAAGAGAGCAGACTTAAGGTTGCTGATAACACCGGTGCCAAGGAACTCCTTTGCATCAGGGTTATGGGCGGCTCTACAAGAAGATATGCACAGATTGGCGATATCATCGTTGCTTCCGTTAAGGATGCAGCACCAGGCGGCGTTGTTAAGAAGGGTGATGTAGTAAAGGCCGTTGTCGTTCGTTCCGTAAAGGGCGCACGCCGCAAGGATGGTTCTTACATCAAATTCGATGAGAATGCTGCTGTAATCATCAAAGACGACAAGACTCCGAGAGGAACTCGTATCTTTGGACCGGTAGCTAGAGAGCTTCGTGAGAAACAGTTTATGAAGATTGTTTCCCTCGCTCCCGAAGTATTATAAGGAGGTACCGCATGGCTACGTTAAAAATCAAAAAGGGTGACACCGTAAAGGTGATCGCCGGAAAAGATAATGGCAAAGAGGGCAAGGTAATTGCCGTTGACCACAAGAACAGCAAGGTGACAGTGGAAGGTGTGAACATGATCACAAAGCATGCAAAGCCTTCTCAGGCAAATCCCAACGGCGGTATCCTTCAGAAGGAAGCACCGATCGATCTGTCCAACGTAATGTACGTTCACAAGGGAAAGCCCACCAGAATCGGCTTCAGGGTTGAGGGTGACAAGAAGGTTCGTGTTGCAAAGTCAACCGGCGAAGTGATTGATTAATTCGAGGAAGGAGGATACAAAACGTGAGCAGACTGAAAACTTTATATAACGATGAGATCGTTGCAGCAATGACCAAGAAATTTGGTTACAAGAATGTGATGGAAGTTCCCAAGCTTGACAAGATCGTGATCAACATGGGCGTTGGCGAAGCAAAGGAAAACGCTAAGGTACTTGAGAGCGCGGTTAAGGATATGGAGACCATTACCGGCCAGAAGGCAGTCCTGACAAAGGCAAAGGGATCCGTTGCAAACTTCAAGATCCGTGAAGGCATGGCAATCGGATGCAAGACCACGCTGCGTGGCGAGAAGATGTATGAGTTCCTGGATCGTCTGGTAAACCTGGCACTTCCTCGTGTGCGTGACTTCAGAGGTGTAAACCCCAACGCATTTGACGGAAGAGGTAACTATGCGCTCGGCATCAAAGAGCAGATTATCTTCCCTGAGATCGAGTACGACAAGGTAGATAAGGTAAGAGGTATGGATATCATTTTCGTAACAACTGCCAAGACAGACGAAGAGGCACGTGAATTATTGACATTATTCAACATGCCCTTCGCAAAATAACAGGAGGTAAATTCATGGCTAAGACATCTATGAAGCTGAAACAGCAGCGCAAGCCCAAGTTTTCCACTCAGGCTTACACCCGTTGCAAAATTTGCGGTCGTCCCCATTCTGTTTTAAGAAAATACGGAATTTGCAGAGTTTGCTTCCGCGAACTGGCATATAAGGGACAGATCCCCGGCGTGAAGAAAGCTAGCTGGTAAAATATTCGATATAACATGATTCAAGTCAAGAAGATAAGGAGGAAACTAAATCATGGCAATGAGCGATCCTATTGCAGATATGCTTACAAGAATCCGTAACGCAAACACTGCAAAGCATGACACAGTAGATGTTCCCTCTTCCAAGATGAAGCTGGCTATTGCACAGATCTTACTGGAGGAAGGTTATATTAAGAAGTATGACATCGTTGACGACGGCGCATTCAAGACCATCCACATTACACTGAAGTATGGTGCCGACAAGAACGAGAAGATCATTTCCGGTATCAAGAGAATCAGTAAGCCCGGTCTGCGTGTTTACGCAGGTAAGGATGAGCTGCCCAAGGTACTCGGCGGACTTGGTATTGCAATCATCTCCACCAACCAGGGCGTTGTAACGGACAAGAAGGCAAGAGAGCTGCAGGTAGGCGGCGAAGTGCTGGCATTTGTCTGGTAATAGACTGAGAAGAAACTATAAACCCAGTAAAATATTTTAGGAGGTACGGGCATGTCACGTATAGGTAGAATGCCAATCGCGATTCCTGCCGGTGTTACGGTAGAAGTTGCAGAAAATAACAAAGTGACCGTAAAGGGTCCTAAGGGAACTCTTGAGAGAGTTCTTCCTCACGAGATGGAAATCAAAGTTGAGGGCGCAGAAGTATTAGTATCCAGACCGAACGATTTGAAGAAGATGAAATCCTTACATGGTCTGACCAGAACCCTGATCCACAACATGGTGGTAGGTGTTACCGACGGCTACGAGAAGAAGCTTGAGGTAAACGGCGTTGGTTACAGAGCAGCAAAGTCGGGCAACAAGCTGACCCTGTCTCTGGGATATTCCCACCCGGTTGAGATGATTGATCCGGAAGGTATCGAGACCGTTCTTGACGGACAGAACATCATCATCGTAAAGGGTATCGACAAAGAAAAGGTAGGCCAGTTTGCTGCTGAGATCAGAGACAAGAGAAGACCTGAGCCTTACAAGGGCAAGGGTATCAAGTATGCTGATGAGACGATCAGACGTAAAGTTGGTAAGACCGGTAAGAAATAATAGATAAGGAGAGTATGAAAATGGTTAGTAAGGAATCAAGACAAGAAGTACGTGTTAAAAAGCACATGAGAATACGTAACCGTTTCAGCGGCACCGCTGAGAGACCGCGTTTAGCTGTATTCAGAAGCAATAATCATATGTATGCTCAAATTATCGACGATACAGTTGGCAATACCTTAGTTTCCGCATCCACTCTGGAGAAGGAGATCAAGGCAGAACTTGAGAAGACCAATAACGTTGACGCAGCAGCATATTTGGGAACCGTAATCGCAAAGAGAGCACTGGAGAAGGGCATCACCGAAGTTGTTTACGACAGAGGCGGATTCATCTATCAGGGCAAGATCGCAGCATTAGCGGATGCAGCCAGAGAAGCTGGCTTACAATTCTAGGAAAGGAAGAAGACATTATGAAACATACAATCATAGATGCAAGTCAGCTTGAGTTAACAGATAAGGTCGTTGTTATCAAACGTGTATCCAAGACTGTAAAGGGTGGTCGTACCATGCGTTTCACTGCTCTGGTTGTTGTCGGCGACGGCAACGGCCATGTAGGCGCAGGTCTTGGCAAGGCAGTTGAAATTCCCGAAGCAATCCGCAAGGGAAAGGAAGATGCTGTTAAGCACCTTGTAACGGTTGCACTGGATGACAACAACAGTATCACACATGATTTTATCGGTAAGTACGGTTCAGCAAACGTTCTTTTGAAGAGAGCTCCCGAAGGTACCGGTATCATCGCAGGCGGTCCTGCGCGTATCGTTTGTGAGCTTGCAGGTATCAAGAATATCCGTACCAAGTCTTTGGGCTCCAACAACAAGCAGAATGTAGTTCTGGCAACCATCAGCGGTTTAAGCCAGCTCAAGGCTCCTGAAGAAGTAGCTAAAAACCGTGGCAAAGCAGTAAACGAGATTTTGGCTTAATGCAGGAATGCATTCCTTGAATGTTTGAAAGGAGAGAGAAGATGTTAAAGATTACTTTGGTTAAGTCCACAATCGGTGCTGTTCCCAAGAATAAGGCGATTGTTGAGTCCATGGGACTCAGAAAGCTGAACAGCTCTGTTACTCTGCCTGACAATGCGGCTACAAGAGGACAGATTCAGAAGATCAGCCATTTAGTAAAAGTAGAAGAAGTATAAGCAGATAAGGAGGTGTCAGAATGGAATTATCAAATTTAAGACCTGCTGAAGGTTCCAAGCATAGTGATAATTTTAGAAGAGGTCGTGGACATGGTTCAGGCAACGGAAAGACTGCCGGCAAGGGACACAAGGGCCAGAAGGCTCGTTCCGGAGCACCCAGAATCGGCTTCGAAGGTGGTCAGATGCCGTTATACAGACGTATTCCTAAGAGAGGCTTCCACAACAGAAACACTCAGGAAATCGTTGCCATCAATATCAGCGCTCTGGAAGGATTTGAGAACGACAGCGTAGTAGATGTGAACGCACTGCTCGAGGCCGGAATCATCAAGAATCCGAAGGATGGCGTGAAGATCCTTGGAAATGGAGAGTTAACCAAGAAGCTTACGGTTAAGGTGAACGCTTACAGCGCATCTGCAAAAGAAAAGATCGAAGCTCTTGGTGGAAGTGCAGAGGTGATGTAATATGCTTACAACACTGAAGAATGCATTTAAGATCAAGGAAATCAGAAGAAAGTTATTGTTTACGTTCGCCATGCTGGTTGTGATCCGTATCGGATCACAACTTCCCGTGCCGGGCGTGAACAGTGAGTATTTCAAAACATGGTTTGCACAGCAGACCAACGGCGCATTCAGCTTTTTTGATGCCATCACGGGTGGATCCTTCATCAACATGTCCATTCTCGCGTTGAACATCAATCCTTACATTACATCCTCCATTATCATTCAGCTTCTGACGATTGCGATTCCGAAGCTGGAAGAGATGCAGAGAGACGGTGAGGACGGAAGAAAGAAGATGGCTTCCATCACAAGATATGTGACGGTAGCGCTTGCGCTGATTCAGGCGACCGCAATGGCGATCGGCTTCGGACGTCAGGGACTTCTGACGAACTACAATGCCATGAGCGTGATCACCGCAGTGGTGACCATGACTGCGGGCAGTGCATTCCTGATGTGGATCGGTGAGCAGATCACAGAGAACGGTGTCGGAAACGGTATTTCCATCGTGCTGGTGATCAATATCGTCTCCCGTCTGCCGGAGGATCTGAGCAACCTGTTTGCACAGTTCGTATCCGGAAAGCCTGTTGCAACGGCAGCACTTGCTGTTGTCGTGATCTTTGCAATCATCATCCTGATGGTGGTTCTGGTTATCATCTTGAACGGTGGTACACGCAAGATCCCGGTGCAGTACGCACAGAAGGTACAGGGCAGAAAGCTGGTGGGAGGTCAGTCCTCCAGTATTCCTCTTAAGGTAAATACTGCGGGCGTTATCCCCATCATTTTCGCACAGTCCATTATGCAGTTCCCCCTGATTATCTGCTCTTTGGTAGGATATTCAGGCTCAGGCTTCTGGGGTGAGGTTTTAAAGGGTCTCAACTCTCAGAACTGGTGCAGCTTAAAGCAGCCGGTCTACTCGATCGGACTTCTGGTATATATCTTGTTGGTAATTTTCTTTGCATACTTCTACACATCCATTACCTTCAATCCCTTGATGGTTGCGGACAACATGAAGAAGCAGGGAGGATTCATCCCCGGTATCAGACCCGGAAAGCCCACCAGTGATTACCTGACCAAGGTGTTGAACTACATCATCTTCATCGGTGCGGTAGGCTTGACGATCATCGGTATTTTGCCGTATGTATTCAACGGTTTGTTCGGTGCCAGCGTTTCCTTCGGCGGAACGAGCCTGATCATTATCGTGAGCGTGATCCTTGAGACCATGAAGCAGATCGAATCTCAGATGCTGGTTCGTAACTACAAGGGCTTTTTGAATGACTGATTGAGATAACGTAAAAAGTATCCGGGGATATTTTCTTCGGGTACTTTTTAGCAACTTTTGTTTTTTTATGACTGGAGGAAGAATATGAAGATTATCATGTTAGGCGCCCCCGGCGCAGGAAAAGGTACGCAGGCAAAGATGATTGCGGACAAATATCAGATTCCCCACATTTCCACCGGAGACATTTTCCGTGCCAACATCAAGAACGGAACCGAGCTTGGAAAAGAAGCGAAGAAATACATGGATCAGGGACTTCTTGTGCCGGATGAGCTGACTGTGAAGATCCTGCTTGACAGAGTTGCACAGCCGGATTGCGCAAACGGCTATGTGCTGGACGGATTTCCCCGCACCATTCCCCAGGCGGAGGTTCTGGATAAGGCACTGACAGAGCTTTCCGACAAGATTGATTATGCGATCAATGTGGATGTGCCGGATGAGAACATCATCAACAGAATGTCCGGCAGACGTGCATGTCTCTCCTGCGGCGCGACCTACCATCTGGTACACATTCCTCCCAAGAAAGAGGGCGTGTGCGACAAGTGCGGCCAGCCTCTGGTGCTGCGCGACGACGACAAGCCGGAGACGGTCAAGAACAGACTGCAGGTATACCATGATCAGACCCAGCCGTTAATTGATTTCTACACAGGAAAGGGCGTGCTGAAATCTGTGGACGGAACCCGTGACATGCAGGAAGTGTTTGACGCAATTGTCGGCATTTTGGGCTGACGGACGAGGAGATAGCAATGGCTGTTACAATCAAATCCGCCAGCGAGATTGCTCTGATGAGAGAATCCTGCAGGCTGCTGGCAAAGGTTCATGAGGAACTGGAGCATGCGATCAGACCGGGCATGACTACCATGGAGATCGACATTCTGGGTGACACGATGATCCGGAAGCTTGGGTGTATTCCAAACTTCCGGGATTACAACGGCTTCCCGGCTTCCATATGTACCTCTGTCAACGACGAGGTGGTGCATGGCATCCCAAGCAGGCACCGGGTTCTGCAGGAAGGCGATATCATCAGTCTGGATGCCGGTCTGATCTACAAGGGCTATCACTCAGATGCAGCCCGCACACACGGTGTGGGAAGGATCAGTCCCGAGGCGCAGAAGCTGATCGATGTGACGAAACAGAGCTTTTTTGAGGGAATCAGGATGGCGAAGGAAGGAAATCATCTCTATGATATTTCCAACGCCATAGACGCCTATGTGTCCGGCTTCGGATACGGGATCGTCAGGGATCTGGTGGGACACGGGATCGGTACGCAGCTTCACGAGGATCCGCAGATTCCCAACTATGCACAGCAGCGCAAGGGGATCAGGCTGCAGGCGGGAATGACGCTTGCAATTGAGCCCATGATCAACATGGGAACCGCCGAAGTCCACTGGGGCGACGACGGCTGGACGGTCACATCCGCAGATCACTCCCTGTCGGCGCATTATGAGAACACGATATTGATTACGGACGGAGAGCCGGAAATCCTGACGCTTTATTAGTGAGGTGGCTATGATAGGAAAGTTGGCGTATTCCAAGGCGGGGCACGATAAACATACGCTTTACATGATCGTGGGAGAAGATGCGGAGTCGGTTTATCTCTGCGACGGAAGGCTCCGTACTGTGGACCACCCGAAAAGGAAGAACAAAAAACATATACAGCCCGTAATTCATTTTGAGGAAGATGCGGTAAGCGAAAAGCTCAGGGAAGGCATTCCCGTGCGCGATGAGGAGATTAAAAGAGCAATCAAGGTGTTTCAGACACTGCAGAACGGAGGTAGAAATGTCTAAGTCAGATGTAATTGAAATCGAAGGAACCGTAATTGAAAAACTGCCCAACACCATGTTTCAGGTGGAATTGGAGAACGGACACAGGGTTCTGGCACATATCAGCGGAAAGCTGAGACAGAATTTTATCCGTATTCTTCCGGGCGACAAGGTTACGTTGGAGCTTTCCCCCTACGATTTGTCTAAGGGAAGGATCATTTGGAGAGATAAGTAAAAATAATCTGAAAAAACACTTGTAAACTGAAATATCGCATGATATAATGTAAAACGGTCTTTTTTGAAAGGAGGGTTTAACGTGAAGGTTAGATCATCAGTAAAACCGATTTGCGAAAAGTGCAAAATCATTAAAAGAAAAGGACGTATCAGAGTAATCTGTGAGAATCCGAAACACAAACAGAGACAAGGATAATCACCATAGCTTGAAGTAATGCAAGCGTGTGAGTTCTTGTCCCATTATGGTATGCGGCTGAAACGCATCCGCCGAAGGCAGATGTGATTTATATATAATGGAAGAGCTTACGGGAGATTACTTGTTGATACCAACGCGAAAAGAATTTCTAAATTTATAACAGAACATAAATTAAGAAATTCTATGTTTCGCCTCACGAAACGCACAAGTGCGTTTCGACACGGTGCGAAGCAGTAATGAAAGCGCTTGGAAAGATCGGAGAAACGTCCGATTGGGTGAGAGCCCCAATCAACTTAGTAACTATTATGTGCGAAGTTTGCACATTGTGCGCATATCCGAAAGGAAAGAGAGACCAGAATGCGCACAGGCGCATAATTTTCGCAGAGCGAAATGCGCAGAGAAAATGGAGGAAAAACGTAAATGGCTCGTATCGCAGGTGTTGACTTACCTAGAGAAAAACGTGTGGAGATTGGACTGACCTATATCTATGGTATCGGTAGAGTAACGTCAAACAAGATCCTCGCAGAAGCAGGTGTAAATCCTGATACTCGCGTCAGAGAACTGACCGATGATGAAGTAAAGAAAATCAGCGAAGCTATGGAGAAGCTGGATGTCACTGTGGAAGGTGATCTGAGAAGAGAGATCGCCCTGAACATCAAGAGACTTCAGGAAATCGGATGCTATCGCGGTGTTCGTCATCGTAAGGGTCTTCCTGTCCGCGGACAGAAGACAAAGACCAACGCAAGAACCAGAAAAGGTCCCAAGCGTACTGTTGCAAATAAGAAGAAGTAATTTTGTGTAACTGCAAACAATTTTGAGAAAGTAGGTTAGTTTAAAATGGCTAAGAAAGTAACAACAGCTAATAAGAAAGTCGCTAAAAAGCGCGTAAAGAAAAACGTTGAACGCGGACAGGCACATATCCAGTCTTCCTTTAACAATACCATCGTTACCCTGACGGATACCGAAGGTAATGCATTGAGCTGGGCAAGTGCAGGTGGTCTTGGTTTTAGAGGTTCAAGGAAATCTACTCCGTATGCAGCACAGATGGCAGCAGAGACTGCTACAAAGGCTGCCCTGATTCATGGTCTGAAGACTGTGGACGTATTCGTAAAGGGTCCCGGTTCAGGACGTGAGGCAGCAATCCGCGCACTTCAGGCATGTGGTCTTGAGGTTGTCAGCATCCGTGACGTAACACCCGTTCCGCACAATGGATGCCGTCCTCCCAAGAGACGCCGCGTATAGTGCAAACCCCTTGTAAATAGTTGGAAGAAAGCACGCAGGTGCTGTAAACAATAGTCTGAGGAGTAATCCTCACAGAAAGGAATTTAAAAATGGCAGTTAATAAAGTACCCGTACTGAAAAGATGTAGAAGCTTAGGCTTAGAGCCTATGTACCTTGGATATGACAAGAAGTCCAACAGAACCTCTGCAAGAGCAGGCAAGAAGGTGAGCGAGTATGGTCTCCAGCTTCGTGAGAAGCAGAAGGCAAAGTTCATCTACGGCGTTCTTGAGAAGCCTTTCAGAAACTACTATGAGAAGGCGGACAGAATGAAGGGCATGACCGGTGAGAACCTGATGGTTATGCTTGAGAGCAGACTGGACAGCGTAATCTTCAGAATGGGATTCGCAAGGACCAGAAGAGAGGCAAGACAGATCGTAGGTCATAAGCATGTACTGGTAAACGGTAAATGCATCAATATCCCTTCCTATCTGATCAAGGCAGGCGACGTAATCGAAATCAGAGAGAAGTCCAAGTCCTTACAGAGATATAAGGATATTATCGAGGTTACGGCAGGAAGACTGGTTCCCGAGTGGATCGATTCCGATATCGAGAATCTCAAGGGAACCGTAAAGGCACTTCCCACCAGAGAGCAGATCGATGTTCCCGTGGACGAGATGCTTATCGTCGAGTTGTATTCTAAGTAAGCCGTAGCTGAGTTTGTTCGTAAAGGAGGGTATTTGCAGTGTTTGATTTTGAAAGACCGAATATTGAGGTTGCTGAGATTTCAGAAGACAAGAAGTATGGCAGGTTTGTGGTAGAGCCTTTGGAGAGAGGCTACGGCATTACGCTTGGTAACTCCCTTCGCAGGATCATGCTGTCTTCTCTGCCCGGCGCAGCAGTAAGTCAGGTTAAGATCGAAGGCGTTCTGCATGAGTTCAGCTCCATTCCCGGTGTGAAGGAAGATGTCACCGAGATCATCATGAACATCAAGAGTCTGGCAATCAAGAACAACAGCGAGACGAATGAGCCCAAGACCGCGTACATTGAGTTTGAGGGAGAGGGTGTTGTAAAGGCATCCGACATTCAGGCTGATCAGGATATTGAAATCCTGAACCCGGATCTTGTGATCGCAACCTTGAGCGGCGGCAAAGACACCAAGCTGTATATGGAATTGACCATTACAAGAGGCAGAGGCTACATCAGCGCTGACAAGAACAAGAACGATGATCTGCCGATCGGTGTGATTGCAATCGATTCTATCTATACCCCGGTTGAGAGAGTCAATGTGACGGTTGAGAATACCCGTGTGGGTCAGATCACCGACTATGACAAGCTGACACTGGATGTATATACCAATGGAACCCTGGTTCCCGATGAGGCCGTAAGTCTGGCTGCAAAGGTACTCAGCGAACACTTGAGCCTCTTCATCGATCTTTCCGAGAACGCCAAGACCGCAGAGGTTATGGTTGAGAAGGAAGACGACGAGAAGGAAAAGGTATTGGAGATGAGCATTGACGAGCTGGAGCTTTCCGTTCGTTCCTACAATTGCTTAAAGAGAGCAGGAATCAATACCGTGGAAGAGCTCACCAACAAGACCTCCGAGGATATGATGAAGGTTCGTAACCTTGGTCGTAAGTCGCTTGAGGAAGTGCTGGCTAAGCTCAAGGAGCTTGGACTGCAGCTGAATCCCAGCGAGGAGTAATCAAAAGATCACAATCTGCGGTAAAGCCAAAGAGTACGCATATTGTTTTCCCTAAATGGCAAAGTAAACAACATTCGGCACATAAGTCCGAAGAGCGCTGCCGGATGCACCATGAAAGAGAGGATTTAAAAATGGCAAAGTATAGAAAGCTTGGCAGAACAAGCAGCCAGAGAAAAGCATTACTGAGAAATCAGGTAACCGCACTGCTTCACAATGGTAAGATCGTTACCACCGAGGCAAGAGCAAAGGAAGTACAGAAGATCGCTGACGGTCTTGTGGCACTTGCCGTAAAGGAGAAGGACAACTTCGAGACCGTAAAGGTGAAGGCAAAGGTTGCCCGCAAGGACAAGGACGGCAAGAGAGTAAAGCAGATCGTTGACAAGGAGACCGGAAAGGTTCTTTCCGAGACCCATCGCGACAAGGACGGCAAGATTCTGAGAATCGACAACGGTGTTACCGTTACCGTTTATGACGAAGTAGAGAAGGAGATCAAGAAGGATCTTCCCTCCAGACTGCATGCACGCCGTCAGATGCTGAAGGTTCTTTGCCCCGTTACCGAGGTTCCTACCGCTAACGCAGGCAAGAAGAAGAACACCAAGGAAGTCGACATGGTTGCAAAGCTGTTCGACGAGATTGCACCGAAGTACGAGAGCCGCAAGGGTGGTTACACCAGAATCATCAAGATCGGTCAGCGTAAGGGCGACGGCGCTATGGAAGTAGTTCTTGAGCTTGTTTAAGGATTAAAACGCAAAACACCGGAGGTCGGATAGACCGACTCCGGTGTTTTTTTATATCAATAATCTTTCGCTTAGGACTCTTTTTGTGAAAAAAATTTGTCCTATTTATGTGAAAAATATACAGAATATGTAAAAAAACTTGGAAAAAGGTAGGAAATTTCTACAAAACATGATATAATGCACTTACAATCAATTTTACCGGAGGGTATGACTATGAAAATGCAATCGAAAATACTGATATTTGCTCTGACTCCGCTCATCGCACTGGGACTTATTGTAATATTTATCGGAAATGTCAGAATTACAAATGTGGTGGCGGGAAGCATTGAGAACGGGCTGCACGCTGTGGCTATTTCCGCAAGGGACACGCTGAACTATTCGGATGAAGGGGATTATAAGCTGGATAAGAACGGCAATCTTTGCAAGGGCGATTTCAATATTACCAAGACGGTTGCTATTGTGGATAATATCAAAGAGGCGACCGATATGGACATTACGGTATTCTTTGGGGATACCCGTTATGCGACCTCCATTCTGGGCAGCGGCGGAAGCCGTATAATCGGAACCCGTGCGGGCGAAGCGGTTGTAGAGCATGTGCTCAACAACGGGGAAGAGTATTTCTCAAGGGATGTGGACATTTACGGTGTGGCTTATTACGGCTACTATCTGCCCCTGTATAACGCTGGGAATGAAAAGCCTGTGGGCATAATGTTTTCCGGTATTCCGCAGGCGGACGCAAGAGCGCAGATTATGAGAATTATCGGTCTGATCGGCGGTATTGTGCTGACGATGGGCATTCTTGCCGCAGTTGTGCTTGCCATTATCGTAAAACGGCTTGTAAAGGCGCTTCATAAGAGCGAGCAGGCACTGGGAGAGATCGCAGCGGGCAGGATCGGAAATGTATCCCTCGACAAGGGCATGCTGACCAGAAAGGATGAGGTGGGCAGCATTTCCAGATCCGTGGACAAGCTCCGCAAGGAATTGACTGAAATTATCAGTACTGTAAAGACCCAGAGCGATGATCTGAATGATGCGGCGGCATATCTGCATGACAGGACGAAGGAAACCTCCAATACCATCGCACAGGTGGAAAAAGCGGTGGGCGAGGTTGCGGAAGGTGCAACCAATCAGGCACAGGAAACACAGAATGCCACGGACAACGTGATCCGTATGGGTGATATGGTGGAGGAGACGGCGAAGGAAGCCGAGATCATGCACACGGATGCCGAGACCATGCACACGTTGGGACAGGAAGCTTACGAGACACTGCATGAACTGAATGCGATCAATGAAGAGGCGAGAAAGTCCATCGAAGTGATCTATGAGCAGACCCACACGACCAACCAGTCCGCACAGAAGATTAAGGAAGCTACCAACCTGATCACCTCCATTGCAGAGGAGACCAACCTGCTTTCCCTGAACGCATCCATTGAGGCTGCGCGCGCAGGCGATCAGGGCAGAGGCTTTGCGGTTGTGGCTGCACAGATCCAGAAGCTGGCGGAGCAGTCCAACGAGTCAGCAAAGCAGATCGAGACGATCATTTCCCAGTTGATCGCCGACTCCGACAAGTCTGTTGAGACCATGAACATTGTAAAGGATATTATGGTGAAGCAGAGTGAGAACGTGACCAAGACCGACGAACACTTCGGTCAGGTGCTGAAGGGAATCGAGAACTCCATCGAGGCGATCAACCGGATCGCAGGCAAGACGGAGGAGATGGATAAGGCGAGAGTGAGCGTGGTGGATACGGTACAGAATCTGACTGCCATCGCAGAAGAGAATGCAGCCAGCACGGAGGAGACCTCAGCCTCCATCACCGAGATTACCACCGCTGTGGCGGATATCTCCGAGAAGGCAAGCCATCTGAAGGGCATTGCGGACAAGATGGACGAGAGCATGGCAATCTTCCAACTTTAATCTACTTCTGGAAATGCTGGTAGTCTTTGACGGAGTTCCAGTTGCCTCCCCAGGTAAAGCCGTGTTCCAGAAAGAGGCGGCAGCATAGATCGGAACTGTCAATTTTATAAGGGAACTCTTTTGAACGGTCAGCGTAGGCTTCCCCTTCCTTGGGGGAGACGAGCTGGCCGTTTTCTGTTGTGTAGCTCACGTACGGGTTGTAGAGGGGATTGATGTCTACGGCAAGTCCCAGCGCATGCTTGGACAGCTTTTCCGAACCTGCAACAGGGCGATAATTGAAGCAGGAGGTGTTGTTGTCCGCCATGGATGCAACATCATCGCCCCCGTAGGTATCGATCAGCCGGATTTTCTCAATCTGATATTCCGCCGTGAAGAGTTCGTAAAAGATTTTGGTCAGATCTTCGGCAATCGTCCGGCTGCAGATCAGTTCCCCGGCTTCGGTCTCCCCATTGAAATCCACATACAGAACATGCACATAGGAGAGTTCATCATAGCTGACCTCAGCCGCAGCGCCTGTGCCGGCATCGGGATAAGATTTTCCGGTAATATACGCCTTCAACTCCTCGGAGAGGGATTCATAGTAGAAGTCCGGCTGATAGGTCACGCGATCCTCCACGCCTGCCCCGTTTCCAATCAGGGAGCCGTCGGGAATCGCTGTCTCGGATTGATCGTCCGCTTCTGCGTTTCCGCCCGAAGCACTGTTTTCTGAATCTGTACCGTCCGGAGCGGTGGTACTGTCCGGGGTTGTGCCGTCTGCCGCCGTTGTGCCATAGGCAAGCTCGGGGTGATCCTTTGCGTAATCGGCAAGGGTCTGTCCGCCGTTCAGCATCCATCTTGACAGAAGGGTGAACAGGACGATAACCAGTACCAGAAGTCCTAAAGATTTCCAAAAAGTCTGTTTTTTATTCATCATAATCCCTACCATTCATTTTCAACAGTGTAGCATTATTTTGCAGGTTTGTAAAACCGTAGAGCAAATCTGTTGTATTTTGCAAGGAATTTTAGTACAATAATAGGCACGCAGGCATTTCCCTCTGCGCTGCCTGCAGTATTGCGTCCGGGCGGCGGAGGGAAGGAAAGAGAATGAAGAGTATGGGTATCGTTAAGACAGACAAGCTTGTATATGAATATATCAGACGGGACGAGGACGGAAATGTGGAGGGAATCAACCGTGCGGTGGACGAGGTGTCCATAGATATTGCACAGGGCGATTTCATTGCGATTCTGGGGCACAATGGTTCCGGAAAGTCCACACTTGCCAAGCACATGAACGCTATTCTGTGCCCCACCGAGGGAAGCGTCTGGGTGGACGGCAGGGATACGAAGGATGAAAGTGAAATCTGGAATATCCGACAGACGGCGGGCATGGTATTCCAGAATCCGGACAACCAGATCATCGGTCAGGTCGTGGAGGAGGATGTGGGATTTGGCCCCGAAAACATGGGCGTACCCACGGAAGAAATCTGGCAGAGGGTGGAGGAGAGCCTGAAAGCGGTGGGAATGTACGAGTTCCGCAAATACTCTCCCAACAAGCTGTCCGGTGGGCAGAAGCAGCGCGTTTCCATCGCGGGGGTGCTTGCCATGCATCCCAAGTGCATTGTGCTGGATGAACCCACCGCCATGCTGGATCCCAACGGGCGCAAGGAGGTCATCCGCGCCGCCAGAGCCCTGAATGATGTGGAGAACGTGACGATCATACTGATCACACACTATATGGAAGAAATCATACACGCAGACAAGGTGTTTGTGATGGATAAGGGCAGGGTGGCGATGCAGGGAACGCCGAAGGAAATTTTTTCGGATGTGGAAAAGATCAAATCGCTTCGACTGGATGTGCCGCAGGTTACGCTGCTTGCCTATGAGCTCCAGAAACGAGGCATTGCCGTGCCGGACGGAATCCTGAGCATCGATGAGTTGGTGTCGGAAATCATGAAGCATTACCGCGCAAAGGGCGCGAAAGGATAAAGAGGAATGGAAAAAGAACTGTCAATCATAGTAGACCATGTGAGTCATGTGTACGGGGATGATGCGGCGCTGTCCGTAAAGGCGCTGGATGATGTGAATATTGTGATTCCCCATGGTCAGTTTATCGGCCTGATCGGACATACGGGATCGGGAAAATCCACGCTGGTGCAGCATCTGAACGGTTTGCTCAAGGCGACATCCGGGCATATTTATTTCAACGGCAGGGATATTGACGATGACGATTACAATAAAAAAGAGTTGCGGAGCAAGGTAGGGCTTGTGTTCCAGTACCCGGAGCATCAGTTGTTTGAGGCGGATGTGTTTTCCGATGTCTGCTTCGGACCGAAGAATCTGGGACTCTCCAAGAAGGATGCCGAGCTGCGTGCCTATGAGGCGCTGCGGCAGGTGGGCTTGCCGGATGAGTGTTTTTACCAGTCTCCCTTTGATCTTTCGGGAGGGCAGAAGCGGCGCGTGGCGATTGCGGGCGTGCTTGCCATGAAACCGGAGGTGCTGATCTTGGACGAGCCTACCGCGGGTCTGGATCCCAAGGGAAGGGAGGAAATCCTCACCCAGATCTGCAAGCTGCGCAGGGAGCGCGGCATTACGGTGATCTTAGTGTCCCACAGCATGGAGGATGTTGCGGAATATGTGGACCGGATCTTGGTAATGAACAAGGGAAGGGTTATGTTTGACGATGTGCCGGGCGAGGTGTTCAAGCACTATAAGGAGCTGGAAAGCGTGGGACTTGCGGCGCCGCAGGTGACCTACATCATGCACAAGCTGAAGGATGCCGGGCTGCCCGTGAATCCCGATGCCACCACCATAGGGGAGGCGGCGGAGGAAATCGCCGCAGCATTCGGGGGAATGTGACCGTAATACCGAAGGATGGAGAGTTATGTTAAGAGATATCACATTGGGACAATATTATCAGACGGATTCCGTGATTCACAGGCTGGATCCGCGCGTGAAGCTGGCAGGCACCTTGATTTTTATTATTTCCCTGTTCTGCATCAACAATTTCTGCGGCTATCTGTGCGCGGCTGTGTTTCTCGCGGTGGTGATCCGGCTTTCTCATGTTCCCTTCCGTTTTATGATAAAGGGAATGCGCACCATACTGATTCTTTTGCTGATCACGGTGGTGTTCAACCTGTTTCTGACGCCGGGGGAGGCGGTGGTGAGTTTCTGGAAGCTGCAGATCACCAAAGAGGGAATCAGGGTGGCTGCATTCATGGCGATCCGGCTTACCATGTTGATCATCGGCTCATCCGTTATGACCCTTACCACCACGCCGAACAACCTGACGGACGGAATGGAGAAGGCGATGCGGCCGTTTAAGCTCATTCACTTTCCCGTGCATGAGGTGGCGATGATGATGTCCATTGCGCTGCGGTTCATCCCGATTCTGTTGGAGGAGACGGACAAGATCATGAAGGCGCAGATCGCCAGAGGTGCGGATTTTGAGAGCGGCAATATCATCAAGAAGGCAAAAGCGATGGTTCCGCTGCTGGTGCCCCTGTTTATTTCCGCTTTCCGCCGCGCAAATGACCTTGCCATGGCGATGGAGGCGCGCTGTTATCACGGGGGCGAAGGACGGACGAAGATGAAGCCGCTCATTTATAAAAAGCGGGATTACATCAGCTATGTGGTGCTTTTGTTTTATCTGGCGGCGTGCATTGCGGTGGGCGTGTTTGTTCCGTGGTAGAGGGAGCGCGTGACAGCCTGCGGAAGGGAGATAGGGATGAAGCGGTATCTGTTGACGGTTGCGTATGATGGAACAGCATATGCCGGATTTCAAGTTCAGAAGGAAGCCCGCACCATCGAAGGGGAGCTTAACAGAGTGCTCACCGGGATCATGGGACGGGAGATTCGGGTGACCGGCGCCAGCAGAACGGACGCAGGCGTACACGCGCTGTGCAATGCCGCGGTGTTTGACGGGGAGACTGCCATTCCCGCACACAAGCTGCCCTATGTGTTGAACCAAAAGCTGCCGGAGGACATTCGGATCACGGAGTGCAGGGAGACAGCTCCCGATTTCCATCCGCGCCATTGCAGCAGCCGTAAAACCTATGAATACCGCATTGCATGCGGACAGTTCCCCATCCCCACCAAGCGGCTTTACAGCTGCTTTACGGATTACAGGCTTGATGTGGAGCGCATGCGGGCTGCGGCTGCCTATCTTGTGGGCGAGCATGATTTCAAGAGCTTCTGCGCCGCGGCTGCGGTGGTGGAGAGTACCGTCCGCACAATCTATGGGATAACAGTGGAGGAGCAGCAGGGAGACATTGTGATCCGGGTCTGCGGAGGCGGTTTCCTCTATAATATGGTGCGCATCATAGCAGGCACCCTGATGGAAGTGGGAAGAGGACACAGGGAGCCGGAGCAGGTGGCGGAGATCCTCGAGAGACGCGACCGGGCGGCTGCCGGAATGACGGCTCCGGCGTGCGGATTAATGCTCGTAAAATATGAATTTATGCCTTGACAGAAAAAACTTAGTATAATATAATATATCACTGTGGCGGTCTTTCGTACTGTTGAGCCAAAGCCCCGGCAATGCAGCACAGGATCGTGGGAACGAAACGGTTTTGAAGAATTTTATGAGGTGGCCGGACATCCGCCGGGTAAGATTCATTCAAGCTTTTACTAGGTATGGAGGAAATATCATGAAAACATTTATGGCTAGCCCGGCTACAATCGATAGAAAATGGTATGTAGTAGACGCTACTGACATGACCCTGGGTCGTCTGGCATCCGAAGTTGCAAAAGTGTTGAGAGGAAAGAATAAGCCCATCTTCACACCGCACATCGATACAGGAGACTATGTAATCGTAATCAACGCAGAGAAGATCAAGGTTACCGGCAAGAAGCTGGATCAGAAGGTATATTACAGCCACTCTGATTATGTTGGCGGTATGAAAGAAGCTACATTGAGAGAGAAGTTAGACAAGAAGCCCGAGCAGGTAATCGAACTTGCAGTCAAGGGCATGCTTCCCAAAGGACCTTTAGGAAGACAGATGTTCACCAAGCTGCATGTATATGCAGGACCTGACCACAAGCATGCGGCTCAGAAGCCTGAAGTGCTGACATTCTAACGGGACTGGAAGGAGGAAATTAAAATGGCTAAATCAGCAAGATACTACGGAACAGGTAGAAGAAAGAAATCCATCGCAAGAGTATATCTTGTACCGGGAACCGGAAAGGTTACCATAAATAAGAGAGACATGGATGATTACTTTGGTCTTGAGACCCTGAAGGTAATCGTTCGCCAGCCTCTGACTGTAACTGACAACGCAGACAAGTTTGACGTATTGGTAAATGTACGCGGTGGCGGCACCACAGGTCAGGCAGGCGCAATCCGTCACGGCATCGCAAGAGCACTGTGCCAGGCAGACGCAGACTTCAGACCCGTTCTGAAGAAGGAAGGCTTCCTGACCCGTGATCCTCGTATGAAAGAACGTAAGAAGTATGGTCTCAAAGCAGCTCGTCGCGCTCCGCAGTTCAGCAAGCGATAATCTACAGCTTAATAATGCTAAAAAAGCCCGGAAATACGCCATTTTCCGGGCTTTTTCTATGCCTAAAATCACCTGATTCCGATGGTGAAATTTGAGGAAATTTGACTTCAAATTAGCCCATTTTGATGGGTTTACCATGGGTTTACGGCCTATTTTTGAGCCTAATGGGTGGGAAAATGGGTTTACAGAAGGCCATTTTGGAGGGGAAATTCGCCCCATATCCTTGACAGATTTTCGGGAAAAATCCGGCTGAAACGGAATGAAAAATGGTGTCGGATTCGTTTGGCGAGTTCTGACGAAATCTGCAAAAAAATAATATCAGGTATCCTGTTACATAGAGCCTTGGCTCATTCTTTGAAAACGAGAATGGGTCGAGACTCTATTTTTTCGTCCGAAATCCGGCGAGACAAATTTGAGTAGGAGGTAACAGGTATGACGGATTTCAATCAGAAGACCCATGACACCGATGTGGGCAGTCATGGCGGACAGTCGAGGCAGATGATGGAGGTGTTTGAGAACCAGGAGTTTGGTTCGATCCGGTTGTTACAAGAGGCAGGCAAGACCTTCTTCTGTGCAAGTGATGTGGCGAAAGCGTTGGGGTATGTGAATCCCTACGCCGCAGTGAAACGCCATTGCAGAGACCCCCTAACGAAACGCGAGGGGGTCGTTCAGAAGGTGAATCAGTATGGGGATGCTGGAGAGCAGGTCGTTGAAATCTCCTTTATCACGGAAGGCGATGTTTACCGGCTGATCGTTCACAGCAAACTGCCATCGGCAGAACGATTTGAACATTGGGTGTTTGATGAAGTTCTCCCGTCCATCCGAAAGCATGGTGCGTATATGAGCGATTCCATTTTGGATCAGGTGATTCAGCACCCGGAGGTCATCTACACCCTGGCGCAGGAGCTTGTAGCCGAGAGGGATCAGCTTGAGGGTATCCGCAAACAGCTGGATGCGGCACAGCCCAAGGCAGACTACTTTGATACCTTTGTGAATTCGGAGGACTGCACCTGCATCCGGAATTTCTGTAAGGAAATCGGAATCCCAGAGAAGACGGCAGTAGCTCTCTTACTGGATCACCGCTATCTGTACCGCAGTCCAAGCGGCTGGCTGATGCCTTTTGCAGACAAATCTGCAAGGGGCTATTTTATTGTCCGGGATTGCTACGGCAGAAGCGGAAAACTGGTGCAACAGACGAGAGTGACCTGCAAGGGAAAGAATCATCTCTTCAAGTTGTTTAAGAAATGGGGTGTGATCGAATGACGCTTTTTACAGAGGGACGCCTTCAGGCGTTTGAACGCATGATGCAGGATACCGGCAAATACCATCGACGGGAGGATAGCGAAGATCGTCCGCGCAAATGTCCGAAGAAAAAAACGGAGCCTGCGAAAAAGGATGGTGAGCACCATGCCGGTATTCAGGGTTGAGAAAAACAGCAATTATACAACGATGTGCAATTACCACCTGCGGGATCAGGGTCTCAGCCTGAAAGGAAAAGGACTTCTCTCTATGCTGCTTAGTTTACCGGACACATGGAACTATTCGGTACGGGGATTATCTTCGATTACGCCGGATGGCGTAGATGGAGTGCTTACGGCTCTGAAAGAGCTGGAGCGTCTTGGATATCTGGAAAGGAACCAGCAGCGTGAGAGTAACGGTCGGATGGGCAGAGCAGAGTATGTGATCTATGAGATGCCAAGGAAAAAGCCGTGTTCGGAATCACCGTGTACGGAAAAGCCGTATACGGTAAATCCGGATACGGACACACCGGTTACGGAAAATCCCGCGCAATTAAGTACTAATAGAACAAGTACTGAAACAATCAATAAAAGAGAGAAGAAGGAAATCCAGCACCGGTATGGCTCATACGAAAATGTCCTTCTCTCTGACACGGAATACGGCAAGCTCCGGCAGGAGTTCCCAGGAGATTATCAGATGCGGGTGGAACGGCTCTCTGAGTATATGGCTTCCACCGGCAGGAGCTACAAAAATCACCTTGCCACAATCCGGAGCTGGGCAAAGAGAGAAAAGCCGAAGTATAACCCGGCAGACTACACATTTGAGGAAGGAGACAGCCTATGAGCGACATGGTGCCTGAAGTATTGAATGCGGCGTTGGATTCGCTCTTTACGCCGAAAGAACCCGGAGAGCAGGAATACCAGGGCGTGGACGGACTGCTGTATTGCCGGAACTGTCATACTCCGGTGCAGTGCAGGGTAAAGCTCTGGGGCAGAGACAAGATTGTTCCCTGCCTTTGCAGATGCCAGCAGGAAGCGATGGCGGAAAAGAAACGCCAGGATGAACTGGTGGAGCGGCAGCGTAAAATCAGGCAGCTGAAAGCAACTGGGATTCAGGAAAAGCATCTTCTGGAATGGAATTTTGGCGTTGCAGAAGACAACAAGGACATCCAGATGGCAAAACGTTATGTGGAGCAGTGGAAAAAGGTCAAGGCTGAAAACCTTGGCCTTTTGTTATGGGGAGATGTCGGAACCGGAAAGTCCTTTGTGGCGGCATGTATAGCAAATGCGCTGCTGGATCAGGGCATTCCGGTTTTGATGACGAACTTCTCCAAAATCCTGAACCAGATGGGTGCCATGTATTCGGAAGAACGATACCGGTATATCGCTTCGTTTTCCAACTATTCTTTGCTGATTCTGGATGATTTGGGAATTGAGCGCAGCACCGAATATGCGCTGGAGCAGGTCTACGCTGTCATTGATGAGCGGTATAAGTCCGGGCTTCCGGTCATTATCACAACCAATCTGAAAATTGCAGAAATCCGCAATCCGCAGGATGTGGCATACGCCCGGATTTACAGCAGGATTCTGGAAATGTGTACGCCGGTGCGAATCAGCGGAGAGGACCGCAGAAAGAGCATTGGAAAAGAAAAACAGCAGGTCGTTAAGGAGGTACTTGATCTATGAAGTGCAAGGCAAAAAAGGCGTTTTTCGCAGGTAAGAATGACATCTATCACCGCTGGAAGGAGGTTAAGAATCTGAATGGCAAAAGCAAAAACCAGTATTACAACAGAAAACCGCAGTGGCTCAGCTGCCGACGCTGCGGCTAAGGAGCAGCGGACGGAGATGCCGCTTTCTGACCTGCATCCCTTTGAAGGACATCCCTTTAAGGTGCTGGACGATGAGCTGATGGAACAGACTGTGGAGAGCATCAAGCAGATCGGTGTGGTATCACCACTGATTGTCCGACCTGACCCGGAAGGTGGATTTGAAATTCTATCGGGACACCGCAGACTTCATGCGGCACAGCTGGCCGGCTTGGAAACAGTGCCGGTCATCGTCAAGGAAATGGACGATGATGCGGCAATCATCTTTATGGTGGACAGCAACTTGCAGCGGGAGAATATCCTTCCCAGTGAGAGAGCATTTTCCTACAAGATGAAGTTGGACGCGATGAAGCATCAGGGAACAAGAAACGACCTTGAAACAACTTCCCGACAAGTTGTCGGGAAGTTAGAAGCTGCGGATACCATCGGAGAGCAAACAGGTGAAAGCGGACGACAGGTTCAGCGGTTTATCCGCCTTACCAATCTGATTCCTGAAATTCTGGACATGGTGGATGAGAAGAAAATCGCCTTCAATCCGGCGGTAGAGCTGTCTTATCTGAAACCATCTGAACAGAAGAAATTTCTGGAGGCAATGGACTATGCACAGGCATCTCCATCCCTGTCGCAGGCACAGCGGCTGAAAAAGCTCTCGCAGGAGGGCGGCTGTACCTTGGATGCCATGTGTGAAGTGATGAATGAAATCAAAAAGGATGAGCTTGACCATGTGACGATTAAAAACGAGGTTCTTCGGAAGTATTTCCCGAAATCCTATACGCCGAAGCAGATGCAGGACACGATTATCCGGCTGCTGGAAAAGTGGCAGCGAAGTAAACAACGAGATATGGAACGATGAGAAGGAGATTTTTATGATGATGAACTTTAAGAAGAATCAGAACAACGCAGTGTGCAGCATGGACTGCAAGAACTGCCCGAATGGTGCATCGCAGCCGAATCCGATGGATGATTCCATGTTTGAGAAGTCCATTGCGATGCTTCATAACTGGGTGATACTGGAGGCAATCCGTGAAGATCACCCGAAGGAACGCATTGTGATGGTGATCCTGCCGGGGGCTGGCGGCGAACTTCTGACCGAGGCTGGCAGTCGAGACATCTTTGAGGATGTTTACGATGAGATGGAGGCTGATCTGGTGGCAGATGGGGAACTGCTTCTCCATTATGATAAGAGCGATGTGATCGAGACTGACAGAACCCGCTATCTGTTGGGAGCTGCGGAGGTTTCGGAAATCGACCAGAACGGCAACGAATGCAGCATCAATCTGTTTACGCTGGAACGCACCATCGACTATGTGAACGAGAACCTGACGGTGGTTTCCATTGGCGGCGAGTTGGTTCCGGCACTGCGCCTGATCTAAGGAGGTGCCTATGAAGAAATTTGATGTGGAGATTACAGAGACTCTCCAGAGAAAGGTTTCCGTGGAAGCTGCCTCACAGGAAGATGCGGAACGCATGGTGACGCAGGCGTGGAACAATCAGGACTATGTTCTGGATTCCGGCGATTTCACCGGTGTGGATTTCAAGACCGTGGGAGAACATGAATTGGCAGAGACCAGGACAATGGATGTGCTGCTGGTACAGCCCAATGCCTATCCGAAGAAAATCAGTGTTGGCACGGAGCTGGAAGATTTGCAGGCCATGGTCGGCGGCGATATTGAAGTCACCTATCCATTTGAGGATGAAGTGGCCATTATTCTGAATGAATCCGGCAAAATCAATGGTCTGCCGCTGAACCGTGCGATTTACACCGAAGACGGGGATATGCAGGACATTTATGCCGGTGATTTTCTGGTGGTAGGGCTGACAGAGGATGACTTTGGTTCTCTGACTTCGGAGCAGATGCAGAAATTTGAGGAACAGTTCCATCAGCCCCAGATGTTCGTTCGTATGGGTCGCAGCATCATGGCGATTCCGGTTCCGGATGACATGGTGAAGAAGATGGAGGAAAAGGCTGCAAAGCCCCAAGAAAAGAGCAAACCTGCACCGGACCGGGACAGTTTGTAAGGAAGGAGGCGGAGATTCATGCAGGAAGAAGTTGAAAATCGTACCGTCAATCTGGCAATCAGCACCACGAAATTGACCTTTCGCACCATCGTGAATGGCTATAATGCCTGGAAACGGCACCATCAGGCGAAGGTTGCTCAGAAAACGTCGCAGCTGCCGATTGGAAAGCAGAGCATCAAAGAACTGATCGGTCAGAATCAGGGAGTCAGCAGTATCCCCATTGAGAAAACAGATTTGAAAGGCTTTGAACAGGTGGCGCGGAAATATGGTGTGGATTATGCCATTACGAAAGACCAAAATGTGATTCCTCCCAAGTACACGGTGTTCTTTAAGGCGAAGGATGCGGATGCACTGACTTCCGCTTTTGAGGAATTCACCAACCGCAAGCTGAAAGCAAAGGAAAAACCGAGTGTTCTGGAGCAGCTGGATAAGCTCAAAGATTTGGTTGCTGCAATTCTGCCGGATAAGGTTCGTCACAAAAGTCAGGAGCGTGATCTATGAGTAATAAGACCAAGAAGCTGCTGATTCTGAACTTGCCGTATCTGATTGCTGGTCTTGTATGTACCAATCTGGGAGAAGCGTGGAGAATTGCCGAGGGCGCAGACATGTCTGAAAAGCTCCTCGGCTTTCTTTCTGCCCTGAGTGCAGCTTTTTCCAATCCGATGCCAAGTCTGCATCCGATGGATTTGCTGATTGGCGTGTGCTGCGGAGCAGGTCTGCGGCTTGCTGTGTATCTGAAAGGCAAAAATGCCAAGAAATATCGCCATGGCATGGAGTATGGCTCTGCCCGGTGGGGTACGCAGAAAGATATCGAACCGTTTGAAGATCCAGTGTTTGCAAACAATGTGATTCTGACCCGGACGGAGCGGCTGATGATGGGCAATCGCCCGAAGAATCCGGCAAATGCCAGAAACAAAAATGTGCTTGTGGTCGGTGGTTCCGGCAGCGGTAAGACCCGATTTTGGCTCAAACCCAACCTTTTACAATGTCACAGTTCCTATGTGGTCACTGACCCGAAAGGCGATATCGTAATCGACTGCGGCCAAGCCCTTTTGAAGAATGGATACAGCATCCGGATTTTTAACACCATCAATTTCAGAAAGTCGATGCATTATAATCCCTTCGCGTATATTCACAGCGAAAAGGATATTTTGAAGCTGACCACAACCCTCATTGCCAACACCAAAGGAGACGGCAAGGCCGGTGACGAATTCTGGACGAAGGCAGAGACCCTGCTTTATTGTGCCTTGATTGGTTATATCCACTATGAGGCACCGCTGGAAGAGCAGAACTTTGCAACGCTGATTGAATTTTTGAATGCGATGGAAGTGCGCGAGGATGATGAAACCTTTCAGAATCCGGTGGATCAGATGTTTGAAGCACTGAAAAAGAAGAAGCCGAATCACTTTGCTGTCCGCCAATATGCCAAATTCAAGCTGGCGGCGGGCAAGACCTTAAAGTCGATTCTGGTGAGCTGTGGTGCACGTCTGGCTCCCTTCGATATTGAGGAAGTCCGTGATATCACCATGTACGATGAGCTGTCGCTGGATACGGTGGGAGATGAGAAAACGGCTCTGTTCCTCATTATGAGCGATACTGACCCGACTTTTAATTTCCTGATTTCCATGATTTACACACAGCTGTTTAACCTGCTGTGCGAAAAAGCGGATGATATCTACGGCGGCAGACTGCCGGTGCATGTGCGTTGCCTGATTGACGAGTGTGCGAATATTGGTCAGATTCCGAATCTGGAAAAGCTGGTAGCCACCATCCGCTCAAGAGAAATCTCTGCATGTCTGGTGCTTCAGGCACAGAGCCAGTTGAAGGCAATCTATAAGGACAATGCCGATACCATCATCGGCAATATGGATTCTCGTCTTTTTCTTGGCGGTTCGGAGCCGACTACGCTAAAAGAGCTGAATCAGGCACTGGGGAAAGAAACGATTGATCTGTACAACACTTCCGATACCAGAGGCAACAGCCCATCTTACGGCACCAATTACCAAAAGGTTGGGCATGACCTGGCTTCGGTGGATGAACTGGCTGTGCTGGATGGCGGAAAGTGCATTTTGCAGCTGCGCGGTGTCAGACCGTTCAAGTCAGATAAATACGATCTGACCCAGCATCCGAACTACAAGCTCACTGCCGGTGCTGATAAGAAAAACACGTTCAGCATCGAGGCGTTTCTCGATCATCGGCTGAAGCTCAAGCCCGGTGATAAGTACGAAGTGGTTGACGCAGATCATGCCAAGTAAGGTTGTTCTGACGGCGAAGATGTCATGGGTGCGCTGCTGGCAACAGAATAATAAGAAGAGGCGGCGAGCTGCCGCCTCTTTACATAGCCAGGTTTCTGATTGGGATTGGAAATCTGGCTATATGTTTGCCTATTTGCAGGTGCACATGCAGATGGAAAATCACTATTCATCAGCCCATAAGGGCGCAACGTACAAGGAGGTACACATTTATGGCATTTTTCAACAGCGCAGTAACCGTTCTTCAGACCCTCGTTATCGCACTTGGTGCCGGCCTCGGCATCTGGGGAGCGATCAACCTGCTGGAGGGTTACGGCAACGACAACCCTGGTGCAAAGTCTCAGGGCATGAAGCAGCTGATGGCTGGCGGCGGCGTGGCACTGATCGGCACGACTCTGGTGCCGCTGCTTTCTGGTCTGTTCGGTTAAGCGAAAGCTGTCGGAGCGAAGATTCCGACTGGGCGGCGAAAGCTGCCTGTTACATAGTCAGGTGCAGGCAATCTCCGCAGCTGGCTATTTTCTGCGCTCTCCGGCAGGTGCACATGTTGGAAGTATGACGCAGAACCGCAGTTTAGAATCGCACCGGCTGATAGGCCGGACAAGTTACAGGAGGACAAATCTATGGCGTTTCTTACTACAACTGCATCGGCACTGTCTCTTTTCTCACAGCTGTTCATGCTTCTGTCCCGTATGGCGAAGCTGTTCGGCGTGTTTGCGTAAGGAAGGAGGCGGCTCATGCAGAGTA
>ENA-OUQF01000225-OUQF01000225.1-human-gut-metagenome-genome-assembly--contig:-NODE-225-length-48913-cov-34.591735_pt1 | contig 48913 bp, 38 predicted proteins | sample MGYA00237947_ERZ548826 | MGnify/ENA primary metagenome ERZ548826 (study PRJEB26490, sample SAMN05194701) | human gut metagenome | biome: terrestrial biome; feature: human-associated habitat; material... | reverse complement strand
CGAATCAAACCCAATAACTTAGGCCCCCGGGAGCAACGCTCCCGGGGGCCTTTCAGCTTGCTTCACGAATCGCAGAGCGGGGGGCGGAGTTCTGCCTCAGAGAATGACGATATCCAGCAGCGCGGCAGTTCCGTCCAAGTCTTCGTACAGCGTGCCGGTGGCGTAGGCCTCCTCCGTGCCCGGTGCGGCGGGAGCGGAGCGGAACAGAATGCGGTAATTTGTCCCAGCGACGGCCTGCGTGCTCAGCAGCGCTGCCGGCGTGTAGGAGACGCCGGTCATGCCCTCAAAGCCTTTGTCGCACAATGTCTGAATTTCCTCCGTGATTTCCGGGCTTTCAGGGCGCTCCCATCCGCCCAGCACCTCTACCTCCGTCTGCTCTGCTGCGGCCGCCTGCACGAAGCACATGCACGCGATGGCCATTACGACCGCCAGAATCATTCCAATTGCATTTTTCATATTCTTATCTCCTTTTCAATTTCAATTTACGGTTGAGTCGCTTTTGCACGCTCTATCCGGGAAACAGCTGAGCGGATGGAAATGTTGCAGATGAAAGAAATTATGTTGCGGACACGCCGCGGCATTGAATATAAAGGGAAGGACGGCTTGATGAAGATTTACAAAAAGTGAACAAATTATATATTTTCTATTGTGTTCTTTGCAAAATTACGCTATAATAAGACAATCAAACCGGGATAGGAGTGACTCTATGGAGGACTATGTGATCGAGATGCTGAACATCACCAAGGAGTTCCCAGGCATCAAAGCCAACGATAATGTCACCCTCCAGCTGCGGCGGGGGGAAATTCATGCGTTGTTGGGCGAGAACGGTGCGGGCAAATCCACCTTGATGAGCGTTCTGTTCGGCCTGTACCAGCCGGAATCGGGTACGATCAAAAAGGATGGGCAGGTCGTACATATCAATAATCCCAACGATGCCACGGCGCTGCACATCGGCATGGTGCACCAGCACTTCAAGCTGGTGGAGTGCTTTACGGTGCTGGATAACATCATCCTGGGCGCAGAACCCATGAAGGGCGCGGTGGTCGACCGCAAGGCGGCCCGGCAGCGGGTGATGGAGCTGTCCGAGCGCTATGGCCTGAAGGTGGATCCCGACGCGAAGATCGAGGATATCTCCGTGGGCATGCAGCAGAGAGTGGAAATCCTGAAAATGCTGTACCGGGACAATGAGATTCTGATCTTCGACGAGCCCACCGCCGTCCTCACCCCGCAGGAGATCGACGAGCTGATGGAGATCATGCGCTCGTTCAAGGCTGAGGGCAAGTCCATCCTCTTCATCACCCACAAGCTGGCCGAGATTAAGGCGGTGGCGGACCGCTGCTCCGTGCTGCGCAAGGGAAAATACATGGGCACCGTGGAGGTGGCCGACACCTCCGTGGAGGAAATGTCCCGCCTGATGGTGGGCAGAGATGTGCAGCTGGTGACCGAGAAGCAGGACAAGGAGCCAGGCAAGGTGATCCTGAAGGTGGAGAACATGACGGTCCCCTCCAAGCTCCACAACAACAATGCCGTCAAGAACGTCAGCCTGGAGGTACGGGAGGGAGAGATCGTCTGCCTGGCCGGTATCGAGGGCAACGGCCAGACCGAGTTCATCCATGCCCTGACCGGCCTGGAAAAAATGAGCAGCGGCAAGATCATTCTGGACGGCAAGGATGTGACCCACGCCTCCATCCGCCAGCGCAACGCCATGGGCCTGTCCCATATCCCGGAGGACCGGCACAAGCATGGCCTGGTGCTGGACTATACCCTGGAAAACAATATGGTGCTCCAGCGCTTCCGGGAGCCGGAGTTCCAGCACCTGGGCTTTGTGCGCAGCAAAGCGGTGCGGGAGTATTCCGACCGGCTGAGTGAGCAGTATGATGTACGCAGCGGCCAGGGCAGCGCCACCATCACCCGCAGCATGTCCGGCGGCAACCAGCAGAAGGCCATCGTCGCCCGGGAGATCGACCGGGAGCCCCAGCTGCTGATCGCCGTTCAGCCTACCCGTGGCTTGGACGTGGGCGCGATCGAATACATTCACAAGCAGATCATCGCTCAGCGGGACGCCGGGAAGGCGGTGCTGCTGGTCTCTTTGGAGCTGGACGAGGTAATGAACCTGTCCGACCGCATCCTCGTGATGTACGAGGGTGAGATCGTGGGCGAGTTTGACCCCAAGACCACCGATGTGCAGACCCTGGGCCTGTACATGGCCGGCGCCAAACGCGCAGAATAAGGAGGAGCTGCCATGCCAAAGAAAAACAATTCTCCCCGCCTGTCCTCCGGCGCAGCCGGCGGCGCCGCGTCGCTGCTGGCGTCCCTGGTGTGCGTGCTGGTGGGTCTGGTATTCGGCTTTATCGTGCTGCTGATTCTGGGCGGCATCACCATGAGCCAGAACGGCGACCAATTCACCTTCGGCAACCTGCTGAAGATCACCTGGGAGCAGGGCTTCAAGCCCATTGTCCAGGGCGGCTTCTATTCCAAGGCCAACATGATGGGCATGGCCGTCCGCATGGAGATCCTCCAGGCGGCCCCCCTGATTATGACCGGCCTTTCCGTGGCCTTTGCCTATAAGACGGGCCTTTTCAACATCGGCGCGGCTGGCCAGTATACCGTGGGCGCGTTCATGGCGCTGTACTCCGCCATCGTGCTGAAGCTGCCCTGGTGGGTGTGCCTGCTGGCGGCCGCACTGGGCGGCGCGGTGTGGGGCGCGATCCCCGGCATCTTCAAGGCGTTCCTGAACGTCAACGAGGTCATTACCGCCATCATGTTCAACTGGATCGGCCTGTACGCGGTAAACACCATGATCTACCAGGGCGGCACCGGCCCCATGTTCAACCTGAAAACCACCAAGACCTTTACCCTGAAGGAGTCCGCGCCCCAGGCGCTGCTGCCCAGCTTCAATATCAGCGTGGGCGGCAAGGATTATTTCGGCAAGATGTTCCGGCCCACCGTCGGCATCTTTATTGCCATCGGCATTGCCATCCTGATCTGGATCATCATCAACAAGACCACCTTCGGCTACCAGCTGAAGGCCTGCGGCTTCAATAAAAACGCCGCCCGCTATGCCGGCATCAATGAAAAGGCCAACATCGTCCTGTCCATGACCATTGCGGGCGCGCTGGCCGGTGTGGGCGCGGGACTGTTCTATCTGTCCGGCAGCAAGGAGTGGGAGCCGCTGGTATCCACCATGCTTCCGGCCACGGGCTTCAACGGCATCTCCGTCGCGCTGCTGGCCTCGTCCAACCCCATCGGGTGTATCTTCTCGGCCATCTTCATCTCTCACATCACCGTGGGCGGCGGCTTTATGACGGCCAAGCTGTTCCCCAGTGAGGTTTCGGATATCATCTCCGGCGTGGTGATCTACCTGTGCGCGTTCAGCCTGCTGTTCAAGGGTGCCATTATGAAGCGCTTTTCCCGCAAGGCTGCCGCTGAGAAAAAGGAGGACAAAACCTAATGTGGCTTCTTCTGAAATATACGCTGCTGTATGCCGCTGTGCTGACCCTGGTGGCCATGGGCGGTATGTTCTCTGAGCGCTCCGGCGTCATCAATATCGCGCTGGAGGGGATCATGGTCATCGGCGGCCTGGTGGGCGTTGTGGCCATCAACCTGCTCAATGCCTGCGGCACGCCGGTGTTCCTGGGCGTGATCGCGGCGGTGCTGGCCTCCGCCGTGGCGGGACTGCTGTATTCGTCCCTGCTTGCCTTCTCCGCCATCAATCTGAAGGCGGATCAGACCATCGGCGGCACGGCGCTGAACCTGCTGGCCACCGCACTGGCCATGGTCATCGCCAAGCGCATCAACGGCTCCGATTCCCCCAAGATCGTCTACTCCACCAACAGCAACAAGATTTTTAACAGCGCCAATTTCTCCTTCCAGGTGGGACCCCTGACGCTGAACTGGTTCCTGCTGGTCACGGTGATCGCTCTGGCGGCGGCCTGGTTCATCCTGTACCGCAGCCGCTTCGGCATGCGCCTGATGGCCTGCGGCGAGCATCCCCAGGCGGCGGACTCCGTGGGCATCAACGTGTATAAGATGCGCTGGGCCGGTGTGCTCATGTCCGGCGCGCTGGGCGGCATCGGCGGCATGGCCTACATTGTTCCCGCCGTGGGCGAATGGAACTTTGAAATGGGCGTGGCCGGTATGGGCTTCCTGGCCCTGGCGGTGATGATCTTCGGCCAGTGGAAGCCGCTGAACATTGCGGCGGCGGCGCTGTTTTTCGCGGTGTTCCGGGCCATGGCCAATATTTACGATTCCTTCGGCTTCCTGGCCCGGCTGGGCTGGCCCAAGGAAATCTACAACATGATGCCCTTCGTGGCATCCATGATCGTGCTGGCCTTTACCTCCAAGAGCTCCCGCGCCCCCAAGGCGGAGGGCGTCCCCTACGACAAGGGAAGCCGGTAAAACAGCCGGACAAAATCCGTTCATATGGTCTGCACTCTGCGTTTTGCGGAGTGCAGACTACTTTTTTACGTAAAAATACCACGTTATTTTAAGAAAACCTTTAATTTTCACATTACTATTGACATTGACCGCAAAGTATACTATAATGGCATGAACGTTTTGAAACGATGTTATGAAGAGAGGAAGAAGCATTGAATCGAAGAATTTTCATTCTGGCGCTGGCAGTGCTGACGCTGCTTTCCGGCTGCGGCAAAAGGGACCGGGATGTGGAGCGGTGGAGCACCGATTCCTCCGCCGGAATGACCTACGCCCGGTATAACAGCACCGAAAGCTACACGGTACGGCTGTCCCAGCCCGGCGCCATTGCGGTGGAGGTGACGACCCAGGAGGGCACGCTGCATCTGGAAATTGCCCAGCCGGGGCAGGAGCCGGTGTACACCGGCAACCTGACCGAGAGCGACGGCTTTACAGTCAATGTTCAGCCCGGTATCTATGCGGTCACCGTCCGTGGAGAGGATCATGCGGGCGGCTTCCGGCTGAGCTGGCCGGCGGACGCGAATACGGAGGAGGGGGCATGAATATAAAACTGGTAAAGCTCACCCCGGCATACCGCCCCCAGCTGGAGGATATGATGGGGGAGTGGCTGGCTTCCGAGCAGAGTTTTTCGCCCTATGCCATTCGGAAAAACGATTATCGCGACTTTGACCGTTACCTTTCCCAGCTGGAACGCACAAAGGAGGAATCCGGCAGGGTGCCGGATTCTGTGTTCTTCTGCCTGGATTTGGACCGGGATATTTTTGTGGGTGCGGTGAATATCCGCCATTATCTGAATGAAGACCTGCTTCAATGCGGCGGCCATATCGGCGATGGCATCCGCCCCAGCGAGCGCCGCAAGGGCTATGCCACCGCCATGATCCGCCTTGCCCTGGAGGAGTGCCGCAAGCTGGGCATCCCAAAGGTGCTTATGACCTGCGATAAGGATAACGTCGGCTCTGCCAAATCCATTATGAACAACGGCGGCGTCCTGGAAAATGAAGTGATAAACGAGGATGGTGTTTGGGAGCAGCGCTACTGGATCGATTTGGAGCGGATTCCCCCTGTGACTACCGTCTATTTTGTCCGGCACTGCCAGTCGGAATTTTCCCACCGGGACGACCGCACCCGGCCCTTAACCGCCTTGGGAATGGAGGACAGTGCGGCGGTTGCTCAGGTGCTGCGTGCTTTTCCCATTGATGCCTTCTATTGCAGCCCCTACCGCCGCAGTCTGGATACCATTGCGAAGGCAGCCCAGGCACATGGCCTGCCCATCCGAACGGATGAGCGCCTGCGGGAGCGTCAGAGCGGCGAGGGCGGTAACTTCGGCCTGAAGGACGACGGCGATACCCCGCTGCGCAAACGCTGGCGGGATTTCGGCTGGTGCGAGCCGGGCGGAGAATCCTTGGGCGCGGTTCAGGAAAGAAACATCCAGGCTTTGCAGGAAATTCTTTCGGAAAGCAGGGGGAAGACCCTGGTGATCGGCACCCACGGCACGGCGCTGAGCACCGTCCTGAATTACTACCGCCCATCCTTCGGCTGCGAGGATTTTTTGAGGATCGTGGACTGGATGCCCTATATCGTTCGGCTGACTTTTGACGGCCAAAGGCTGCTGACAAGCGAAGAAATATTCCATATTGACCGTCCGTATCAGAAGTGAGGAGAGAAATTATGCTGAAAATCAACCATTTTTCCAAGACCTACGGCGAAAAAAAGGCCGTGGACGACCTGACCCTGCACATCCGGCCCGGTGAAATTTACGGCTTCATCGGCCACAACGGCGCAGGCAAGACCACCACGCTGAAAAGCGTGGCAGGCATCATGCAGTTCGACAGCGGCGAGATCCTGATCGATGGCCTGTCCATTCAGGCAGACCCCATTGGCTGCAAGAAAAAGATGGCCTACATCCCGGATAATCCCGATCTGTATGAGTTTATGACCGGCATGCAGTACCTGAACTTCATCGGTGATGTGTTCGGCATCCCGGCCAAGGAGCGCACCCAGCGGATCAAGGAGCTGGCCGATGCCTTTGAGATTACCGGCGATCTGAACCAGTCCATCAGCGCTTATTCCCACGGCATGAAGCAGAAGCTGGCCATTATCTCCGCCTGGATCCACCAGCCGCAGCTGATTTTGATGGATGAGCCCTTCGTGGGCCTTGACCCCAAGGCCGCCCATACCCTCAAGGGCATGATGCGCCAGGTGTGCGACCGGGGCGGCGCGATCTTCTTCTCCACCCATGTGCTGGAGGTGGCGGAGAAGCTGTGCGACAAGGTTGCCATCATCAAGGGCGGCAAGCTGATTCGCTCCGGCACCATGGAGGAAGTGAAGGGCGACACCAGTCTGGAATCCGTGTTCCTGGAGCTGGAGGGCTGAGCATGCTGAAGACCCTGATCAAAAAGCAATTTATGGAGTGCTTCCGCTCCTATTTTGTCAATCCGAAAACCGGCAAGAGCAGAAGCAAGGGCGGCATTGCGGGCATGTTCATTTTCTTCGTTGCCATTATGCTGTTCCTGTGCGGCGTGTTCTTTGGCCTTGCCTTTATGATTGGAGACCAGCTCTTCCAGACGGGCATGGGCTGGCTCTATTATGTGCTGGTGGGCACGCTGGCGGTGGCCTTTGGTACCTTTGGCAGCGTGTTTAATACCTATGCCATGCTGTACCTGTCCAAGGATAATGATCTGCTGCTGTCCCTGCCCATTCCACCGTCTAAAATTCTGATCACCCGAATGTCCCTGGTGTATGGCCTGAGCCTGCTGTACAGCGGCAGCGTGTGGATCCCCTGCATTGTGTATGCCTGGATCTTTGGTACGGTGACGCCTGCGGCGGTGGTGTTCCAGGTGCTGCTGCTGTTCATCATTGCGCTGTTTGTCACCGTTGTCACCTGTGTGCTGGGCTGGGCCGTGGCGCTGGTGGCGACCAGGATCAAGAATAAGAGCTTCATTGTGGTGCTCGTCTCCCTGGTGTTCTTCGGCATTTATTATTACGTGTCCTTCAACATGGTGGGCATGATGGAAAAACTGCTGATGAACGCGGAAGCGGTGGGCCGGGGGATTCGCGTCTGGGCGAATATCCTGTATCAGCTGGGCATGGCCGCCGATGGCAGCGTCAGCTCCATGCTGATCTTCACCGGCGCGACGCTGGTGCTCTTCGGCGTGTGCTTTGCTGTGCTGTCGCGCAGCTTCCTGCGCCTTGCCACCAGGACCCAATCCGGCGGCAAGGCGGCGGGAAAGCTCTCCGTCAAGGCCGGGAGCGTCCGGGCGGCGCTGAACGGGCGGGAGCTGCGCCGCTTCACCAGCAGCCCCGTCTATATGCTCAATGGCGGTCTGGGTGTGGTGTTTATGCTGGTGCTGGCCGTGATCGGTGTCATCAAGCGTGATATGCTGACCCAGACGATCTCCAGTCTTGGCGCTATGGCCCCCGAGATCGCGGGACTGGTCCCCCTGCTGGTGGTGCTTTCCGTCAGCTTCTGCGCGGGCATGGATATTATCACGCCTCCCTCGGTATCCCTGGAGGGGAAGAATCTATGGGTCGTCCGTTCTCTGCCCGTCAGCGGTAAAATGGTGCTGCGGGCGAAGCTGGGGCTGGGCCTTCGGCTGAATCTGCTCCCCGCCGCCGTTTCAGCGGTGATCCTGAGCTGGTGTATCGGCCTGGGAGTGGTGCAGACGGTGCTGTGCGTCCTGCTGGTGGAGGCGATGGCGTGGTTCTTCTCCGCCTTCGGCCTGGTGATCGGCGTCCTGCGCCCCGATCTGCAGTGGACATCCGAATCGGTGCCCATTAAGCAGAGCATGAATGTGATGATCGCGGTCCTGCTGGCTTTTGTGCTGCCTCTGCTGGTGGCGGGCCTTGGGTACCTGACCCGGAATGTCATGGGCATGAATGCGTATCTTGCCGTCGCCGCCGCGGCGCTGGTGCTGGCCTGCCTTGCCATGGGCGCGTGGCTGGATACCAAGGGCGCGGCCAAATTTGAATCGCTGTGATTGCCTCTTGACAGCGGCGGAAAAATCGGGTATACTTCATCCCGTAATTTTATAGGACAGTTCGTGACCCTCCTGTCGGTAAACAAAACTAGGCTTTTTCGGATGGGCGCATTGTATGCGCCCATCTGCTTTTGCGGTCACGGATGTGGCCGCAATTTTTTGTATCAGGAGAGACAATATGAAAAATCCCCGCTTTATCACCCATGCCGCCATCATCGCGGCGCTGTACACCGTGCTGACCTATGCCCAGTATCTGCTCTGGCCGGAATCCACCTCCATGGCTGTGCAGGTGCGCATCAGCGAGGCGCTGTGCGTGCTGGCATTCTTCACCCCCGCCGCCGTGCCGGGGCTGACCCTGGGCTGCCTGCTGTTCAACCTGACCTATGCCGGGACCCTGCCTCTGGACTGGCTGGTGGGCACCCTGGCCACCCTGCTGGCAGTCGGGGGGATGTGGCTGACCCGCAAGGTCACCGTGAAGGGCTATCCCGTTGTGGGCATGCTGCTGCCCGCCCTGACCAACGCCCTGCTGGTGGGCTGGGAGCTGACCTATTACATCGGCGAAGCCAGCTTCTGGTACAACGCCGCCTTCGTCGCCCTGGGCGAGCTGATCGCCCTCCTGCTCCCCGGCACCGTCCTTTTCTGCGCCATCCGCGCCCGCAAGCTGGATAAGACCCTCTTTTCATTATGAGCGCGCCCGACAATCGCGATGGGCGCAATTCACATAAAAAACGCAAAAATTCCGTTGATAATCGGAAGAATGTATGCTATACTTGCCCTGCATGGATATCTCCCGTAAAGTGAATATCAGCATCAGGATGAAGGAACCGTGTGAGAACCACGGACTGTAACGGCAACTGTAACGCGGAGCGACCCCCATTGTGCCACTGGGTAAGCGGGAAGGCGGGGCAAGCGGTGAGGCGGAGTCAGGATATTTCGTCTGGTGATCATGTTTCCGATTAAAACGCTTTGTGTTCTGAAAATGCCGTCAGAGCAGCACGTTTGTGCTGCTCTTTTGTATTTTCCGGGAGAAGCGTTCAAGCGCCTTTGTGTGAGATCTCCATGAGGATTCCAGGCCTGCGCCCCCTCATGCAAAAACCGATGGGAGGGGAGAGGCCCACACAGGAGGCGTATTTTTTATGTCAACATTACGGACGAGAATCGTAGCGTTCCTGCTGGCGGTCTCCATGCTGGCGGGCTATGCGCTGCCCGCGGCGGCAGAGGAAGTTCAGCCGGGCGTGGAGATCGCTGCCGAGGTGGAGCTGACCGCCGCACCGGACCCCCAGCCTCAGCCCGAGCCCGTGCCGGAGCCTGAACCCCAGCCGGAACCCACGCCGGAGCCCCAGCCCGAGCCGTCGGGGGAGACTCCCCCGGAGGCTCCTACGGCAGCTCCCACGGAAGCCCCGACCGAGGCCCCCACGGAGCCGGAGAATACCGAGCCGGAGGTCACGGAGCCTCAGGAGACCCAGGCCCCGGAGACCACGGAGCCCGAAGTCACCGAGCCGGAGGAAACGGAGCCGGAAGAGACCGAACCCGAGGTCACCGAGCCCGAAGAGACCGAGCCGGAGCGGGAGCTGGCCTACCCGGACCCCACGCTCTATTATGCCGCCCCGGTGGAAGAGCGCCTGGTCTACGGCATGAATATCGTGCACCCCGGCACCTATGACGGCTGCTGGGATTTCCCCATCAATTCCGTAACGGCGGTCCGCTATGGCGGCACGCTGTATGCCACCATGCACGTGGGCGTGGCGGCCGCTTACCGCTACCTGTACTTCGGCTCCAAGGCGGAGCTGGAGGCCCGGCTGGCCCAGGGCGGCCCCTTCCCCGTGGTGGATGCCGTGGGCAACAACGGCGAGCTGCTGTTCCACTTCACCACCGGCGCGGCCGACAATTCCCGGCTGACCCTCTGCCTGGTTGCCGCGGATGACAGCCAGGAGCTGGGCTACCGGGTAGAGGAGCGGGAGCTGATTATCCCCGCCGTGCCGGAGGAGGCGATGGTCGCGCTCTTTGCCGCCGCCCCTGTTACCGCTTCGGTGATCGCCGCCGGTGCCTATGCCGCCGCCCCTGAGGACGCGCAGGAGCAGGAGGCCCCCGGCCTGCTGGTGGCCGAGAAGGACCAGAGCACGGCCTGTGCCCAATTCAGTATCACCTCCGCCACAGCCCTTGCGATGGACGGCACCGTTTACATCACCCTCCGGGTCGCACCCCAGGAGGATAAGACCTATGCCTATTCCTACCTGTATCTGGGCGATGCGGACAGCCTTACCGCCCTTATGGATGCCGATGAGACGGTCACTGCCGTCCTGGGCGTGGAGAATAACGAGGACCCTGAGAACCCATGCCGGGTCTACCACTTCACCCTGTCCGCCGGCAAGCTGGAGGAAACCAACTACCGTGTCCCCGTCTGCCTGCTGAAGGATGACCTGATCGCGGAGGACGCCTATGCCCCCATGGACCTGATCGTCCCCACCCAGCTCCCCACCCCGGCCGCCCCCGCGCCTGCCGGCGACGTCCCCGAACAAGAGGACGAGCCGGAAGAGCAGGACCAGGAGAACCAGGATCGGGAGCAGGAAGATGCCACGTCCGAGAAGAAAGAGAATCCTGTTCCCACACCTGTGAATTATCCTGCCGCGCCTTCGAATGAGCAGGATGTGAGCGGCAAGCTGTTTGTCGCCAAGCAGGGGGCAGGTGCCGTATATCCCATGTTTAAGATTGAGAAGGCTACGGCTGTTAGGGATGAGAACAATATTTATGCTACCGTCTATGTGAATGCAGCCGCCAGTGGAGCATTCACTTACAGCTACATGTATTTCGGCACCCGTACTGCCTTGATTGAGCAGCTGGAGAAAGGCGGAGCATTTGGTGTTGTAGCAGGCGTGGCCGGTGAGAAGCAGACTTACCATTTTACGCTTCCTTTGAGTGCAGCCGGGACGCGGGTTTCCATTTGCATACTAAAGAGTGACCTGTCTGATAAGAGTCCCTACAACTCCAGCGAATTGGAGCTGATAGTTCCTTCTGACATTCCTGAGGTAAAGGTGGACCCCGTTCCCACACCTGTGAATTATCCTGCCGCGCCTTCGGATGAGCAGGATGTGAGCGGCAAGCTGTTTGTCGCCAAGCAGGGGGCAGATGCCGTATATCCCATGTTTAAGATTGAGAAGGCTACGGCTGTTAGGGATGAGAACAATATTTATGCTACCGTCTATGTGAATGCAGCCGCCAGTGGAGCATTCACTTACAGCTACATGTATTTCGGCACCCGTACTGCCTTGATTGAGCAGCTGGAGAAAGGCGGAGCATTTGGTGTTGTAGCAGGCGTGGCCGGTGAGAAGCAGACTTACCATTTTACGCTTCCTTTGAGTGCAGCCGGGACGCGGGTTTCCATTTGCATACTAAAGAGTGACCTGTCTGATAAGAGCCCCTACAACTCCAGTGAATTGGAGCTGATAGTTCCTTCTGACATTCCTGAGGTGAAAAAGGACTCCGTTCCCACTCCCAAGACTTATTTCGCGGCCCCTGTGCCTGAGGGGGACGTTGATGGTCTGGCGGTTGTGGATGCGGCGAATGTGCCCTGTGCTGATTTCACCGTTGACTCCGCCACCGGCATCAAGGTGGATGGTCAGCTGTATCTCACTGTCAATGTCAAACCGAACGGTGAGGGCAGCTTCCCCTATGACTACCTGTACTTCGGCACCCTGGTGCAGCTGAAGGAGCAGCTGGACAAGGGCGGCGCGTTTGACGTGGTTAGCTACGCTGCCAATGGAGAAATGCGCAGCTACCACTTCACCCTGTCCGCTGACGAGTTGGATGACACCCGCCGCGTCCCTGTCTGCCTGCTGAAAGCGGATTTGAAGGCGGAGAATGCCTACAATACCACTGAGCTGGTGCTGACCATCCCCGAGACCATCGAGGAAAAGAACTCCGAAGCGGCAAAGGCCATCCCCACCCTGCCCGACGATTTGTCCGATGCAAAGATCAAGGTCATCAAGGCGGCGGACGGTAAGAATTTCAAGATGTTCACTGCCGGAAAGACCGGCATGGTGATTGCGGGCGACAAGCTTCTGGTGCGCTTTGAAACTCCCAATCCCTCCTTTAGCCGCCTGTACTTTGGCGGCAAGGAAGACGGATTCAAGTCCCCCTATGTTCAGGGCAAGGAGACCGCAACCGGCGGCTGGGTGTTTGAATTTGAGCTGCCTGCTTCCTACCGAGGGGCGAATAACTCCATCTGCCTGGGCAAGCCCGACGGCACTTGGTACAACAACCAAGACCTGCTGATCTCCATCCCCGCTGACACCGGCGATACTGCTGTGGTAAGGGATGACGCCGGGATCATCATGGCCCCCACCAGCAGCTGGACGCAGGTGAGCTTCGTAATCGGCGAATCCAGCGCCATGCTCCTGAAGGACAGGATTTACATCACCATCACCGGCAAAATGGGAGGCACCGAGGCCGGTAAGACCGCCGCAAAGCTGTATCTGGGCAGCCGCAACGACGCTGACAAGAGCGGCTGCATCATCGGCACCGTGAACGAAGACGGCAGCACCACTTTCAGCTTCTCCATCTCCGCCGACAAACAGGGCACCAGCATTCTTGCGGTCGCGGGTTATGCCGATGGCAGCTGGCATACCAATCAGGACTTCTTCCTGAATATCCCCAACTTCAACAGAAGCTTTGATCTCAGCTACTATACCGACGGCGTATATGATCTTTACGGCAATGCCTATGCCTATCTGGATAAGGTGGATAACAGAGGCTTTGCTGTGGATGAGGGTTCTACCCTGACCGTTTCCGGCGATCAGATCACCATCAAGTGGGTCACCCGCGCCAGCGATACCGACAAGCTGTATTTTGGTCAGCTGAGTGACGACGCTGCGGCCCGTGAGACCCAGGCGATCGCATCCACGGACGCCGGTACGCTGAATTGGAAGGTTTTCACCATTACCCTGCCTAAGAGTGCCCTCAACACCATGATCCCATTCATGCGGCATTCGCCGTTGTGGTACCAGGATACGAGCGGTTGGCTTGAGAAGCAGGATTATCTGGTGCTGATGAATTGCCTGCCCCGGATCGGCGACCTTCCCGACGACACCGGCACCACCATTGATCCCGCGGGCATGAAAATGCTCTCCGGCGGCAGCGAAGTGGAGCAGATGTTCGTCATCACCGCATCCTCCGCTACCCTGAGGGGCGACACCATCACCTGTACCATCACCGGCAGGACCGCAGGCAATAACAGCGGTAAGACTGCGGACAAGCTGTACCTGGGCAGCCGCTTTGATAAGGACAAGACTTCCTATATTACCGGCACTGTGAATGGCGATGGCACTACCACCTTTGTCTTTGATGTTTCCGCTGACAAGCAGGGCACCAGCATCCCTGTGGTGATCGGTCATACCGATGGCGGTTGGGATGCCACGCAGGACTATTTCCTGAACATCCCCAATTTTGATGGCAGCTTCGACCTGAACTATTATACCGATGGCGTATATGACCTCTACGGCAACGCCTATGCGGAGTTGAGCCGGACAGAGAACAAGTCGTTCCCCGTGGACAAGGGCTCTACGCTGTCTATCTCCGGCGATAAGATCGTCATCAAATGGGTGTGCCGTTCCGGCTCCTATGACAAAGTGTACTTTGGTTTAGCTTCTGACGATGAAGCTACCCGCAATGCGGGAGCGGTGGCGTTCGAGGATTACGCGGGAGAGGCGACCTGGAAGGTTTACACGGTTACCCTGTCCAAGAGCGCTCTGAGCGCGCGCATCCCCTTCGCCCGCCATTCGACCAAGTGGTACACAGCCACCAATGGCTGGCTGACTACTCAGGATTACCTGGTCTTGGCCAACCGTCTGCCCAAGCTCTCCAGTACCCCCGATATTCCTGTTGACCCCACCGATCCCACCGATCCCAGCAAACCCAGCGGGGAGATTAAGGACGGCTATTATCAGGTGACCACCGAGTGCAGTGCTTCCATGTTCAAGATCATCGACGCCAAGCTGAAGGTGGTTAACGGCAAGATGACGGCAGAGCTGACCCTCAGCGGCACCGGCTACGACTACCTGTACGCCGGAACCAAGGAACAGGCTGCGAAGGACAAGGCAAATTGGGCACCGTTCACAAAGAATGCGGAGGGCAAGTATGTCTACACCGTCCCTGTTTCCGCACTGGATGAACCCCTCAACTTTGCTTCTCACAGCAAGAAAAATGACGAATGGTACGACCGTGTTGTCACGTTCCTGTCTGCTGGCCTGAAGAAGATCGGCGATGTGGATCCCACCGATCCCAGCGAACCCAGCGAGGAGATCAAGGACGGCTATTATCAGGTGACCACTGAGTGCAGTGCTTCCATGTTCAAGATCATCGACGCCAAGCTGAAGGTGGTTAACGGCAAGATGACGGCAGAGCTGACCCTCAGCGGCACCGGCTACGACTACCTGTACGCCGGAACCAAGGAACAGGCTGCGAAGGACAAGGCAAATTGGGCACCGTTCACAAAGAATGCGGAGGGCAAGTATGTCTACACCGTCCCTGTTTCCGCACTGGATGAACCCCTCAACTTTGCTTCTCACAGCAAGAAAAATGACGAATGGTACGACCGTGTTGTCACGTTCCTGTCCGCTGGCCTGAAGAAGATCGGCGATGTGGATCCCACTGATCCTACCGATCCCACCACACCCACCGATCCTACCGAGCCTACAACGCCCACCGACCCGACCACGCCTACCAGCCCGTCGGAGCCGGATACCAGCGGCTCTACCTCCGCCGTGAACAGCAATACCACCCTGAAGGACGGCGAGTACAAGCCCGATGGCTTCACCTTCAGCGGCGGCAGCGGACGGGTAAAAATCGTTTGCGACAAGGTGATCGTCAAGGGCGGCAAGGCCTATGCGGTGATCCGCTTCGTGAGCATCAGCGGCAGCCAGACCGAGTATAAGTACGTCAAGGCCTCCGGCGGCGTATTCTATCCCACCTCGGACGGCAAGTTCACCGTCCCTGTGGCCCTGAACGCCAACAACCGCATCCTGGGCATGACCAGCAAGATGTCCGCCGCCCATGAGATCGAGTACAGCATCTACGTCCAGCTGAAGAAGGCCCAGTCCGCCACCTCCACGGGCAGCGGTGGCGGCGGCTCCCTGAGCACCGAGGAGGAAGAGAAGGACGATCCCGACTCCAAGCTGGACAAGACGGCCCCGGAGATCCTGGGCCTGGAATTCAAGGAGAACATCAAGACCTCCGGCGCGCGCTACCTGAAGCTGTTCCAGTATGACCAGGGCGTGGTGCTGGCGGAGGTCGACCTGCGGCGCGACACCGTCCTGGATACCGATGAGGCGGCCAAGGCTCTGGCCCAGGCCGACAAGGAGGCCAAGGAGGCGCCCCAGACCGTCCAGTCTGACGAGCCCGCGGACACCGCCCAGATCACCTCTGACTATGTGGCCGCCCAGTATCAGGGCGACATCCTCAAGTACCTGCTGGTCCCCGCCGGGGTAGAGCTGCCTGCCGGACTGGAAAAGGACTATCTGATCGTCAGCGTTCCGGCATCCAACGTCTATCTGATGGATGAGACCCTGGCCGGGACCTTGGATCAGCTGGGCGCGCTGAAGAACGTAAGCGTGGTGCCCGAGGACTGCGAGGACGCGACCCTGTACGACATGCTGGAGACCGGCGAGAAGCTGCCCGGCGGCACCTGGGAAAAGCCCGACTACCGCACCCTCATCAAGGAAAAGGTGGCCCTGGGCCTGATCGGCACCGAGCCTCTGCCCCTGAGCGAGCAGGCCCTGACCGAGCGCAAGGAAACCGTTCCCGAACGGGAGGAGCTGACCGCCGTGGAGTACCGCAACCGCCTGACCAAGCTCACCGACCGCTTTGCCGTGCTGGATATCCCGCTGGTGGTGGATCGCTCCGCCGACGAGCCGGAGGCCAGGGGTCAGGCCGCGTGGCTGAAGCTCTATGGGATCCTGTTCGGCAAGCAGGATGCGGCGGGCAAGCTCTATGACGCCGCCATTGCCAAGGAGGACAACGCATGAAAACGACTGTAAAACGCATCACCGCGCTGCTGCTGGCCCTGGCCATGCAGCTGGCGCTGCTGGGCTTCGGCTGCCCCTCCGCCCTGGCGGAGGGAGCGCCCGAGCTCCCCGGCCTGACCTTCGAGGCGGAGACGGAGCTGGAATATGCCCAGTGCTTCCGCCTGTACCGCTACGCGGGGGGCTATACCCTCATCACCATTGAAAACGGCGGCGATTTCCTGGTCGTCCCCGAGGACGGCCAGGTCCCCGGCGGCCTGGACGACGGCATCACCGTCCTCCGGCAGCCGCTGGATCGGATCTATCTGGCCGCCACCTCCGCCATGTCCCTGTTCGACGCGGTGGACGCCCTGGATCACATCCGCCTCACCGGCACCAGAGCCTCCGGCTGGTACATCGACGCCGCCGTGGAGGCCCTGAACTCCGGCGCGATGCTCTTCTCCGGCAAGTACAGCGAGCCGGACTATGAGCTGATGATCGGCGAGGACTGCAACCTGGCCATCGAATCCACCATGATCTACCACACCCCCAAAGTCAAGGAAATGATCGAGGACCTGGGCATCCCCGTGCTGGTGGACCGCTCCAGCTATGAGCCCCATCCCCTGGGCCGCACCGAGTGGATCAAGCTCTACGCGGTGCTGGTGGACAAGGAGGACGAGGCCGCCGCCTTCTTCGACCGGCAGGCATCCGTGATCCGGGAGCTGGAGAATTTTGAGAACACCGGCAAGACCGTGGCCTTCTTCGCCGTCAACTCCGACGGCTCCGTGGTCATCCGCAAGCCCAGCGACTACATCCCCAAGATGATCGCCCTGGCCGGCGGCCGCTACGCCTTTGAGGACTTCGTCACCGATCAGGCCGCCACCTCCATCTCCATTACCATGGAGGACTTCTACGCCAAGGCCGTGGATGCCGACGTGCTGATCTACAATGCCTCCATCGCCGCCCCCATCTCCACCGTCGACGAGCTGCTGGCGCTGAACGAGCTGTTCGCCGACTTCAAGGGCGTGCAGGAGGGCAACGTGTGGTGCACCGGCAAGTCCTTCTACCAGGCCACGGATATCGTGGGCCAGATGATCCGGGATATCCACCTGGCGCTGACGGACGGCGACGAGAGCGAGATGACCTTCCTGACCCGGGTGGTCTAAGGTATGAAGAAAACGAAAGATCCAATGATCTCCCAAGCCCCGGCGGAAGCCGGGGCTTATCGGGGGATCAACGCCCGCCGCCGGGCGCGGTACGTTTTGGTATTTGTGCTGCTGCTGGCGGCGCTCTTTGCCATTACGGTGCTGAACATCAACATCGGCAATGTGCCCATCCCCATCCGCAAGATCATCCAGATCATTTTCACCAAAACCGGCACCACTACCGAGGTGAACATCATCTGGAAAATCCGCCTGCCCCGCATCCTGATGGCCGCGCTGCTGGGCGGCGCGCTGTCCCTGTCCGGCTTCCTGCTGCAAACCTTCTTTGAAAATCCCATCGCCGGTCCCTTCGTGCTGGGCATTTCCAGCAGCGCCAAGATGGTGGTGGCCTTTGCCATGATCTATTTCATGGAGCTGTTCGGCAGCGTCTCGTCCTATGCGCTGATCGGCGCGGCCTTTGTCGGCTCGCTGCTGTCGGTGGGATTTATCCTGCTGTTCTCCCGGCGCATCCGGGGCATGTCCACCCTGCTGGTGGCGGGCATCATGATCGGCTATATCTGTACGGCCATCACCGACTTCGTGGTCACCTTCGCGGCGGATTCCGACATCATCAACCTGCACAACTGGTCCAAGGGCAGCTTCTCCGGCATGAACTGGAGCAACGTGGGCGTGGCGGCCATTGTGGTGGGCGTCACTTCGCTGCTCACCTTCCTGATGGCCAAGCCCATCAGCGCCTATCAGCTGGGCGAAAGCTACGCCCAGAGCATGGGCGTGAACATCAAGGTGTTCCGCACGGCGCTGATCATGCTCTCCAGCATCCTCTCTGCCACGGTGACGGCCTTTGCCGGGCCCATCTCCTTTGTGGGCATTGCGGTGCCGTTCCTCATCAAGCGGTGCCTGAATACCTCCAAGCCCCTGGTGGTGATCCCTGCCACGTTCCTGGGCGGCGGCGTATTCTGTATGCTCTGCGATCTGATCGCCCGCACGGCCTTTGCCCCCACGGAGCTGAATATCAGCACAGTTACCTCCATCTTCGGCGCGCCGGTGGTGATCTATATGATGCTGCGCCGGAAAGGCAGGCGGGAATAACATGGCGGAAACCTATTTTGAGACCCGCGGCCTGACCATCGGCTACCATGGCGTTCCCGTTATCCGGGACATCTCCCTGAAGATCCGAAAGGGGGAGATCGTCGCCCTGATCGGCCCCAACGGCGCGGGCAAATCCACCTTTTTGAAAACCGTGGCCCGCGACCTGCCCCCCATCTCCGGCCAGGTGCTGCTGGAGGGGAAGCCCATCCAGTCCTTTTCCTATAAGGCGCTGTCCCAGAAGCTGGCGGTGATCCTCACCGAGCGGATCAAGGTGGACCTGACCACCTGCCGGGACATTGTGGCCACCGGCCGCTATCCCTACACCGGCCGCCTGGGCGTCCTGCGCCCGGAGGATGAGCGGGCTGTGGACGAGGCAATGGACACCGTCCATGCCCTGGACCTGAGCGAGCGGGATTTCAGCGCCATCAGCGACGGCCAGCGCCAGCGCATCCTGTTGGCCCGCGCCATCTGCCAGGAGCCGGAGCTGATTTTGCTGGACGAGCCAACCTCCTTCCTGGATGTGCGGCACAAGCTGGACCTGCTCTCCATCCTCACCCGCATGGCCCGGAAGAAGAATATAACCGTCATCATGTCCCTTCACGAGATCGATCTGGCTGAGAAAGTGGCGGACAAGATCATCACCGTCAAGGGCGATACCCTGTTTGGCTGCGGTACACCGGGGGAGATCTTCGAGGAGAACCGCATCCGGCGGCTGTATGACATTGAAAACGGCTTCTTTGACCCCCTGTTTGGCAGCATTGAGCTGAAAAAGCCCTCCGGCGATATCCCCCGGGTGTTTGTCCTGGCCGGGGCAGGGGAGGGGATCGGCGTCTACCGCAGCCTGCAGCGGGACAACATCCCCTTTGCCACCGGCATTTTGTATGACAACGATCTGGATCACCGCCTGGCCCGGCTCCTGGCCGCCCAGGTGATCGCCGTCCCCGCCTTTACCCCCATCGACCGGGCGGCCATCGACCGGGCGGCGGAGGTGATGGCCGGGTGTGAGCGGGTGATCCTGGCCGGGGAACGCTCCCGCATTCCCAACGCCCCGCTGCTGGAGCGGGCGAGAGAGCTGGGGCTGCCCATTGTCCAGTGGGCGGCGGAAAGGGCGGCGCTGTGATGCACAGACGCGGAACCTTTTATGCCGTGGGCGTCGGCCCCGGCGACCCGGAGCTGCTCACCCGCAAGGCGGTTGTCGCGCTGGAGGCATGCCCGGTGATTGCCGCCCCCAGAGTATCCTCCGGGGAGATGCTGGCGCTGAGAATCGCCTCCGGCGCGGTGCGCCTGGAGGGAAAGAAGATCATCCCTTTGGATTTCGGAATGTCCAAGGATAGAAGCGTCCGCGCCGCCGGATATTGCGCCGCGGCGGACGTCATTGGAGAGCCGCTGGAGGCCGGGCTGGACGTGGCAATGGTGAACCTGGGCGACGTGTCCATCTACGCCACTGCCTATTACGTGCTGGATGAGCTGCGCCGCCGGGGCTTTGAGACCCGGATGATCCCCGGCGTTCCCAGCTTCTGCGCGGTAGCGGCAGCCCTGGGCAGGAGCCTGACGGAGCCGGATTCGCCTCTGCACATCATTCCCGCTGGGGCGGCGGATCTGGACGAGGCCCTGTCTCTGCCCGGAACCAAGGTGCTGATGAAATCCGGCCGCTCCATGCCCGCCACCGCCGCCGCTCTGGAGCGCTGTGGCCTGGCCGAGGAAAGCGCGATGGCCGCCGACTGCGGCCTGCCGACCCAGCAGCTCTTTCCCTCCATGAAGGACCTCCCCGAAAAAATCAGCTACTTTGCCACTGTCATCGTCCCTCCAAAGCGCTCATGACAAATATCCCCCCTGCCTCCTCAAAAGGGAGTGATATGTACCCCCAATACTGGACACCCGGTATTGGGGGGACATATCAAGGCAGGGGGATTTTATGCGGCCAAAGTTTTCTATTGACAAATGTGCCGTCAAAAAGTATAATTTCTAATATATATTTTATGCTATCGATTCGCGAAAGGAATGGATAAAAATGGCTCCACCGAATAAATTCACAAGGGAAGAAATGGTCCAGGCGGCGCTGCGGGTGGTGCAGGCCGGCGGGATCGACAGCCTGACGGCGAAGCGGCTGGCCCAGGAGTTGGGCACCTCCACCCAGCCGATCTTTACCTGCTTCGGCTCCATGGAGGGAGTGCGGCAGGAGGTCCACCGGGCAGCAGTACGGCGCTATGACGAATATGCCGCCGCCGGGCTGGCGGAGCAGGTGCCGTTCTACGGCTTCGGAATGCAGTATCTGCGCTTTGCCTCCGAAGAGCCGGAGCTGTACCGGCTGCTCTTCCTGAGCCGGGGCACTTCGACTGGTTGCAGCGCTATGGAGGCCATGGCCCATTCCCAGCAGATCGTCCGGCCGACGCTGATGGACATCTACAAGATCACTGCGGAGGAGGCGGACCGCTATTTCCGCGACCTCTGGCTGGCGGTGTATGGGCTGGCCGCGCTGATCGTCACCGGGAGCTGCCCCTACTCCCGGCAGGAGATCGGGCAGATCCTCACCGGCTTCAGCGCCGCCATCTGCAAGGCCATCAAGGAGATCCCCGGCTTCGCCACGGACAGCTTCGACCGGGACGCCTTTTTTTGTGATTTGCTGACGAAGAGCGAGGGAACAGAGAAGCGGGGATGAGCAGACCGATCACGACGCTTTTTATGCTGATGTCTGTGGACGGGAAGATCAGCACCGGCGCGGCAGACTGCCTGGATGTGGATGCGGATTTTCCCAAAATCGACGGCGTGCGCCAGGGGCTGCACCAGTACTACGAGATCGAGCAGACCACGGATCTCTGGTCGCTGAATTCCGGGCGGGTGCTGGTGGGCGGCAAGGACACCGCAACGCTCATCGACGGCCGCTCCCAGCTCCGGCCGGAGGCGCTGCCCCAGCTGGGGACGCTGAAGCTGCTGGAGTGCCAGACCTTGGAGGACTCCTACCTGCGCCTGCGCTACCAGGTGACCGGCTGAGACAATAGAACAGCATCGCCGCCCCGGGAAACCGGGGCGGCGATTTTATGTATGCAAACGTTATGCCCAGACCGCATAGCTGAGGGGGGCAAGGTGATCGGCGGTGAAGCCATCGGACAAGACCGGGGCCTCAGCGGGGACATGGGGGAAAACAATTGCCGGGGCGATACCGGCGTTCAGGGCGACGGTGACGGTGTGCCCATCCAGACTGCGCCGGTAGACGAACAGACCGCTGTCATCCGCAAAAACCGTGCGGAAGCTGCCGGTGGCCAGAGCCTCACAGCGCCCGCGCAGGGCGGTCAGGGACTGGAAGAAGGCCCGCTCGTCGTGGCGGGGCTTGCCCCAGGGCATCGGGCCGCGAAGATCATATTCGCAGCTGCCGTCCATCCCCAGCTCGTCCCCGTAAAAGACGCTGGGCGCGCCGGGGGCGGTGAACAGGAATACCTCCGCCAGCCGCAGCCGCCGGATCTCTCCGCCGCAGAAGGAGAGGAACCGGCATACATCGTGGCTGTCCAGCAGATTCAGCTGGCCCTGTACGATCCCGGTGGGATAGCGGAGCAGCATGTCGGTGACCCGGGCGGAGAATTCGGCGGCGGTGATGCTGCCCAGACCGAAAAAGTCCCGGCAGTGCCTGCGGAAATCATAGTTCATGGCGGAGTCGAACATATCGCCCCGCAGCCAGCTTTCGGCGCTTTCCCAGATCTCGCCGATCATGACGCTCTGGGGGTCAGCCTCCCGGGTGGCCTTCCTGAAGGCCCGCCAGAAGTCCCGGTCCACCTCGTTGGCCACGTCCAGCCGCCAGCCGTCCACATGGAAGCGCTCGATCCAGTACCGCCCCACCTCCACAAAGTAGTCGCGTTCCTCCGGGTTGGAGCTGTTCAGCTTTGGCATTTTCCGCTCATAGGCAAAGCAGCTGTAATTCGGCACGGTATCGGGGCGCTCCGGGCGGACCACGGGGAATTGAAGGTCATAAAACCAGTCCCGATAGCGGGAGCGTTCGCCGTTTCGCACCACGTCGTCAAAGGCAAAGAACTGCCAGCTGCAATGGTTGAACACCCCGTCGATCACCACCCGCAGCCCGCGCGCGTGGGCCTGGTCCACCAGCTCCTGAAAATCCTCGTCGGTGCCCAGATTCGGGCAGACGTGGTGGTAGTCCAGAATGTCATATTTGTGGTATTCCCCCGCGACAAAAAGCGGGTTCAGGTACAGGCAGTTGAAGCCAAGCCCGGCGATGTAATCCAGATTCTCCGTAATGCCCCGGAGGGTGCCGCCCAGCCGGGAATGGAGGGTCAGCCCCCGCTCCCAGGGTGTTGAGTCAGCCTCGGCCCGGATGGAACGGCGGCCGGAGGCGAAGCTGTCCGGGAAGATATTGTACACAATGGCGTGCTTCAGCCATTCCGGCACGGTGCTGATCTCCTCCCGGCGCATGAAGGGGTACTGGTAAAATTCGCTGCGCTCCCCGGGAAGCTGCCGGGAGAAGAGGTCGGCGTAGAGATAGACCTGCTCCTCTTTATCCGCCAGCTCAAAGTAGTAACACACGCGGGTGTAGGGGCTTTCAAAGGTGGCCTCATAGAAATCAAAATACAGGTCCGATCCGATTTTTTCCATGGGCAGGGGGGTAAAGGGGATCGGGTCCGTGGGGTGCACCCGGTCGCCGAACCAGAGCGTGCAGCGCTCCAGGTTCCCCTTTGCGGCGCGGATGCGGATGGTCAGGCTGGTCTCGCTGTTGGTAAACGCATACTGCGACAGCGGAATGTGGGTAATGGCTTGCCGTTCGATCATAGAATGCCTCCGTGAAATTATCCCTTGACGCCCCCGGCAGTCAGGCCGGAGACCATGTACTTCTGCACCTTGAAGAAGATCAGAAGCAGCGGAACGGACGTCAGGATGGATGCGGCGGTGAACATGGGCCAGCTCCGGCTGTAATCATTGGACTGGAGCTGATAGAGCCCGCCCGCCAGGGAATAGGTGCGGCTGTCCAGCAGGAAGGTGGTGGAGAACAGATACTCGTTCCACACCGTGATCAGAACCATCACGCAGGTGACCACGATGGCGGGCTTGGCCAGGGGAAGAACGATTTTTTGGATCATCTGGAAATCGTTGGCGCCGTCGATCTTCGAGGCATCCTCGATCTCCACGGGAATGGTGTCAAAATATCCCTTCATATTCCAGATGGCAAACACACACATGGAACCGGCGTAGATCAGGATCAGGCCGATGTGCTGGTTCAGCAGGCCCAGAAGCTTGAGCACCCGAAACAGCGCGAACAGCGACAGCACCTGGGGGAACGCATTGAGCACCAGCAGGCCCTGGAGCAGCCCTCTGCGCCCTTTAAAGCGCCAGCGGGACGCGGCGTAGGCGGCGGGGATAGCACAGAGCATGGCCACAAAAATGGTCCCGGCGCTGAGCAGCAGCGAGTTCTTCATCCACAGCAGGAGCGGCTCGTCAAAGAGAATGGCCCGGTAGTTTTCCAGCGTGGGATCCTTGGGCCAGAAAGACAGACTGCCGGAAAGCGCCGCCCCCTTGCCGCTGAAGGAGACCGACAGCGCGTACAGAATTGGCACCAGCGCCACAAGGCACAGCAGTACGAAAACCAGATTGAGAAGGACGGCCTTGACTAGCCGCTTGTTTTGTCTGCTCATAGGCTCACTCCTCACGCAGGCTGCGGTTCGTCATCAGGGAGAACGCAATGATCACGACGAACAGCAGCATGCTGACCGCGCTGGACAGGCCGTAGTTATTGGAGACGAAGGCGTTCTGGTGGGCGTAGGTGATCACCGTATTCAGGCTCGCTCCCGTCATATAGCCCCGCTGCTGGGTCAGCAGATAGATAATGTCAAATTGCTTGAATGTGATGAATGTGGTCATCACCGCCGCCGGGGCGACGATGGGCCAGATGGCGGGGACGGTGATGCTGCGCAGGCAGGTCCAGAAGCCCGCGCCGTCCAGCCGGGCGCTCTCATACAGATTGCGATCCACGCTTTGCAGCGCGCCGTCGATGGTGGAGATCATGAACGGCAGCGCCATCCACAGGTTCAGGGCAAGGCAGGAGCAGAACGCGATGGTATTGCTCCCCAGAAAATCCACCTTGCCCAGGCCCAGCATGGTCAGCAGCTTGTTGAGCACGCCGAACTCCGTGTTGAAAATGCCCACCCGCCACAGCAGGATGGAGATGTACGCCGGCATGGCCCAGGGCAGCATCAGCAGCGTCTTATACATCCGCCGCAGCCGCAGCGCGGGGGAATTCAGCCCGATAGCAATGAGAAAACCAATGCCGATCTGGAGCACCATGTTGATGAGCGTCCAAAGAATGGTGGTCCACAGGGCGCTGAGGAAGCCGGAATTGAACTTAAACAGCGCCCGGGCATAGTTGGCCAGCCCGATAAAACGATAGTCTGCCCAGTGATACAGGCTCATGTTCGTCGTGGAAACATAGCCTGTGTATAAAATCGGGAATACAAGCACAATGAGAATGAGCAGCAGCGCCGGCAGACAGTAAAACCACGGCTTCATTCTGAATTTCTGTGTCATTCTGGCAGGTCTCCTTATAACAGCTTGGGAGCGGCAGAGTGTGCCGCTCCCGGAATTGCTTTGATTTACTGCATGTCGGCGATGGCCTGCTCGGCGGCGGCCTGGGCATCGGCGGCAGCCTTTTCCACATCCGCGCCGTTCTTGTTGACGTTCACCAGGAAGCTCTCAGCGGGGCCCCACATCACGTTCATTTCGGGGATATTGGGCATGGGCTGAGCGGTGGAGGCGGTCTTCTGAATGGCGGCAATCATGGGATTCTCGGCCACGGCGGGATCGTCATAGGCCTTGCTGTTGGCAGGCGCGCATCCGGCGGACTTGGCCAGAGCGACGCCCACCTCGGGGGCGGCCATGGCGGTCAGGACCTTGGCGATTGCGTCCTTCTTGGTCTCCAGCGCCACCTTCAGGACGCCCGCGCCCTGCACGCCGGAGAAGGGAGCCATGCCGTTGCCGTTGGGCAGCTTGATGTCGGACAGAGAGGCCACGCCGTAGTCAATGCCGGCGGCCTCAATGCCGGAGGTCAGCCAGGGACCGCCGATGATGGCAGCAGCCTTGCCCTCATTAAAGAGGGTGGTCACGGTGTTGTAGTCGCCGTCAGCCTCCAGCAGGCCAAACTTCTTGTTGTACTCCACAGCCTCCATGGTCTTGGGGTCGGTGAAGCCGGGCTTGCCGTCCTCGCTGAGCACGAAGCCGCCGAAGCCGTTGATGAACGGGGAGACATTGTAGGCGTTGGTGTGCTGGTTGACCACAGCGTAGGTACCGGCGTCCGCGTCGGTGTGGGCGACCATGTAGTCATACAGCTCCTCGCTGGTGGCGGGGATATCGCCCTCCCACAGCGCCTTGTTGTATAGGAACACCAGGGTCTCGAAGTAAACGGGCAGCAGGTACTGCGTGCCGTTCAGCTGACCGGCCTTTACGGTCATGGGCAGCTCGTCGGCCAGCAGCGCGTCGGTGTCCAGAATGTCAGACAGGGGCGCGAGAATGTCCATGGCCACGAAGGTGCCCAGCACATCGTGCGCGTAGAAGTACATGTCCGGGCCATTGGCGGCGTCGCTGCCGTAGAGCTTGAGCTGGTTGGGCATATCGGTCTTCTTCTCGAAATGGACGGTGATGCCGTCGTCCGCCAGGGCGGCGTTGACCTGGTCGGCGATGGCCTGCATGATGGCCTCGCTGCCGTCATGCCAGATATTCACCGTCACCGCGCCCTCGGCGGCCTCCGCCTTTGTGCTGAGGGGGGCGTACACAGCCAGCAGGCCGAAGCACATGGCCAATACCAGCAGCAATGCGGTTGCTTTTTTCATTTTGGGTGTTCTCCTTTCAATCGTTCCATATTTTTCTTTCCAATTCGGAAAGCGTTTTACTATACAACGGCCTTTAAAATATCAAATTATCTTGCAAAATTTTTAGGGCCGTTGTATAATCTGATTGGATTATAGCATGGCTATTCTTGAACTGTCAACGCTTTTTGTATCGTCTTTTCATCCAAATTCAGAAACCGTTTTCCGAAAATGAAGGGAGATTTTATGACCTATACCATTCAGGATGTGGCAAAAAAAGCCGGAGTGTCCCCGGCCACTGTCAGCAAAGTGCTGAACAATAAGCTGTATGTTTCCCCCGCCACCAGGGAAAAGGTGCTGGCTGCCGTGAAGGCGCTGAACTATTCGCCCAATATGTCCGCCTCCAATCTGGCCAAGCGGGCCACAAGGAATATCCTGTATGCGGACAGCTTTTACAAGGGCCTGCCCTTTCAAAATCCCCATATGTTCGATATCATCTGCGGCGCGGAGCACGAGCTGAGCCGCCGGGGATATCATCTGACGCTTTTGAACCTGAACAATTCCGAAAAAAAGATGGAGCAGATCCTGGAGGAGGCCATGGCCGGGCGGTCCGCCGACGGACTGATCGTCAACGGCGCGTTTGTCACCCCCCAGCTGGAGCGGATGCTGCTTCAGCGCGATTTTCCCCAGATCTGCGTCGGCAAGCCGGAGTTCGATACCATCCTCTCCTGGATCGATACCAACAATACCCTCTCGGCCAATATGGCCGTGGAGCACCTGCTGGCCCGGGGCTGCCGTAGGCTTGCCTATATGGGCGGCCAGAAGGGCGACCGCATCTTCATGGACCGCCTGGAGGGCTTCCGCCTGGCGGCCCAGAAGAACGGCCTGGAGGTCCCGGCGGAGCATATCACTTATAATGAGCCGGATATCGACGCCATCTACCGATCCGCCCTGCATTTGCTGGAGTTGCCCCAGCGCCCGGACGGCATCGTGTGCACCAACAGCCTGATGACCGTGGGCACCATGCGAGCCATTGCCCAGATGGAGCTGCGTATGCCTCAGGACATTTCGCTGATCGCATTTGACGACTACCCCTATACCCCGCTGCTCTCTCCCAAGCCCACAGTAATCGAAATCGACCTGTTCAGCCTGGGCGTCCACGCCGGAAGCCAGCTCCTGCGCAAAATCAAGGACCCCGCCATGCTCATCCAAGCCTACACCGCCCTCCCCCGCCTGACCCAGAGGGAGACGACGTAGGGAAGTTCTGCCAAGGCGCGACAAACAGAAGGAAGAACACAAAAGCTCCGCCGCCTGCTTCTGACAGGCGGCGGAGCTTTTAACGTGCTATAAGGCATTAAAATGTTTCCTTTTCTGGTTTGCCCCATTGCATTTTCTCAGATTCCTGCTGCTCACCGTTAATCATTTTCAGCAGCTTGATCGCCACGTTTTTCCCAAATGCGACCTTTTTGTGGGGGTAGGAAACATAGCTGCGGCTGGACATCTCATAGTAGACGCTGGCGTCGAAGCTGACGACAGCATAGCGCTCTGCCGTGCCGGGGAAGTCACACTCCAGTGCCTGAAACAGAGAGGTGGCCGCGGTATCGTTGTAGCAGACAAATGCGGTCACATTTTCCACCACAGAGGCCAGCCACTGCCGATCGATGACCGGCGCAATTTTATCCGGGTTGCTCTCATCCAGATCACCGGTGCCGTACCAGGATACGAATTTGTCGTTCAGCGGGAGCGCGGCATCCAGCAGCCCGGCGTTGAAACCGGCGTACCGATCCAAACCCTGACGGTCATCCCAGCGGAAGATGCCGGCGATCTTTTTGTGCCCGTTTTCCACCAGCAGCTTCACACCGTCCCGGACCACGCTGAAATCGTCCATGGAAACCAGCACTACGTCATCCAGCTCCGGGTAGATCGTATTGAAAAAGACAATGGGCATGCCCATGCGCTGAAGCTCCCGGTAAAGCGGAATGTTGGGATTGGGCATGCATGTCTTGACGCCCTCCACGATCAGACCGTCCACCGGGTTTTCCAGCAGTTGCTGGAGGATCACACGTTCCCGGTCGACCCGATGCTGGGTGGGGGAAAGGCGGACGGAATAACCGGCAGAGGAGACGATCTCCTCGATCCCGCGCATGATGGAGGGGAAAATGTAGTTGCTCATAAAGCACGGAACCACCGCAATGGTGGCGGTTTTCGCGTGACGCTGGACCACCCGGGAATAGTCGGCCTCCACATAGGTTCCGCTGCCTTGCCGCTGAATCAAAAGCCCCCTTTTTTCAAGCAGGCTGATGGCCTGACGGATGGTTTGACGGCTGACGGAATAGGCCTGCACCAGTGCCAGCTCTGTGGGAATCTTTTCACCGGGCTTAAAAACGCCCTGCCGGATCTGATTTTCCAGCGTCCTGGCAATTGCCTCGTATTTATGCTCCTTCATTGCACGGCCCATCCTCTCCTGACTGGTTGCTTGTATTATAACGTACAAATTTAGACAATGCAATAAAATTGTATGTAAAAATACAAACAAAAATGATATACGCTTTTTAGCAAATATGACGGGAACAAAAAGAAATGTTCAGGTATAGTGTTCAGGTATATAGAATAAAAGTCCATGTTTACTTACATATAAGCACGGTTTTCGCAGTATACGAAAAAGAATTGCTATGAAGACGGTACTGAGCAAACCTGGTATTGTATGTATTTTCCTACAATAAACAGACAAATATATTATAAATACAGACAAAATTGACAAAAAGGTATTGACACACCGCCTGCAATGGACTATATTGTGCTTGTCGAAAACAAATCGGACGCGCCCCGACGAGAAGCACACCCCAAAACAAAAAAAGAGTCTAGAAAGGAAGTAAACCATGAAAAAGATTATCGCATTGCTGCTTTGCATTGCAATCATGCTGTCCCTGGCAGCCTGTTCCTCCGGGAAAACTGCCGACAACGCGAACCCGTCAGATCAGTCTAAGACCGAAACCAAGGACACCGGCAAAAAGATCAAAATTGGCTACACTTTCCCCGGACTTACCTCTGCCGGGTTGCTGGGCGACTGCAAGGCGATCCTGGATCTTGCCGCGGAAGCGCTGGGCATCGAGGTCCTGTATAACACGGATTTTGAAGGCACTGCAGAGAACATCATCAAGTGCACCGAGAACTTCATTGCCGCCGGCTGCGACGGCGTGATCGTGTGCAACTATTCCGAGGCGTCCCTGGTGAACATCGGAAAAACCTGTGAGGAGGCCGGTGTCTACTGGGCGCAGTTCTTCAGAACCGTCAGCGATGAGGATATCGCAAAGCAGTTGAGCAATTACCATTATTACGTGGGCCGCGTCCATGAGGACGAATTCGGCGCAACGTACAACATGGCAAAGGCCATGATCGACAAGGGCGCCAGCAATGTGGCGCTGATTGCCAGCCAGCACGGCGACCTGACCTATGAAACCCGCGCTGCCGGTTACCGCGCAGCCTTTGAAGAGGCGGGCGTCAAGATCGTGACCGAGGAATGGGACGTTGCCGTTGACGACTGCACCAACGTTGCCACCAATATTCTGACCGCCTTCCCGGAGGTGGACGGCTTTGCTCTCACCGGCGCGAAGTTTGCCCCCTATGTCATTGCCGCTGAGGAAAACCTGAAAACCGGCTACAAGGCAATGGCTGGCATCGACTTTGACAACACCCTGGAAAAGATGCTGAAGGAAGGCTCCATCACCGCCATCGGCGGCGGCCACCACTCCGATCCGCTGTTTGCTCTGCTGATGGTCTACAACGCCATCAACGGCGCCTACAATGAGGCCGATTTCCCCCTGGACGTGGAGAACAACCTGATCTTCATCGAGTCCCTGGAGGACTACGGCAATTACAACAAGTACGTCATCGGCTACAACGAGGACTTCTACAACCGCCAGACCTTTACCATGGACGAGATCCGCGACCTGGCGATTACCTTCAATCCGAACACGACCATTGAGGATATTCGGAACGCTGCCTCCGCAATGTCCATTCAGGATGTGATGACCCGGCACGCGGAGCTGGTGAAGTAAACGCGCCCGTCCGCTCCAAGCAACGGCCTCCACTTGGATCCATACATTCAAGTGGAGGCTTGCTTTATCCGAAGAAGAAGGAGTATTCTGTATGCGAAAAAAAGCAACGGCATGGATCCCGGTCATTGCGATTTTGCTGGCCTTTGGCGTGTTCAAGGCGCTCCAGCCGGCAAGATTCGGTACGGTGAACGGCATCCAGGTGCTCTTCCAGCAGACCCTTATGGAGACGATCCTTGCCTGCGGCATGTATTTCCTGCTGGAAACGGGCATTTTTGATATGACGCTGGGCGTCAATGTGCTGGTCAGTTCCCTGGTTGGATGCAGACTGTCGGAGCTGTACGGCATCCCCGGGCTGCTCATTGGCAGCATATTGACCGGCCTGGCAATCTCCGCCATCAGCGGCCAGCTGATGACCCGTATTAAAATCAATCCGATGATCATCTCCGTAGGCCTGATCATCATCTACGAGGCACTGACCAATATGCTGGTCGGCGGCGCGCTGGCCCTGCGAATCGATGATCGGTTCCGCGTTTTCGGCGTCGCGCCTGTGAATATTATCATCAGCATTGCGGTGATCCTGATTTCGGCGGCCCTTTCTGCCTATACGAAATTCGGCCTGTATGTCAACGCAATGTCCTCCAATCTGACGGTGGCGCAGAACATGGGCATTTCCGTCCGCAAGTATCAGACACTGGCGTTTGTCTACGCGGGCCTGTGCGCGGGGCTGATGGGCATTGTCAATATCTGCTACACGACCTCCGCCAGCGCCGCCTCCGGGCTGAGCAGCACCGCAACGATTTTCACCCCTCTGATGGCATGCATGTTTGCCAGCGCCTTCAAAAAGCACATGAACCCGATTCTGGCGCTGTTCCTGGGCGGCCTGTGCATGAACATCATTGAGACCGGGCTGCTGTCCAACGGCCTGGAATCCTCGCTGCAAAACATTGTGGTGGGCGTTATGCTGCTGGTGCTGGTTCGCTCCTCCAAGAAAACCCACAAGTATGACGTATCCAAGTAGAAAGGGGGATGGAGATGGAAGAAAAAATTCTTGCGCGCTTTGAGCACATGCGCAAATATTTCGGCGTGACAAAGGCGGTGGATGATGTGACCATCACCGTAGAGCGCGGAGAGATCCGGGGGCTGATCGGCGAGAACGGCTCTGGCAAATCCACATTCTTGTCCATGGTCGCGGGAATTCTGAAGCCGGATAGCGGTGCCATGACCCTGAGCGGCAAGCACTACGCCCCCAAGGACTTGACCGATGCCACACGCAGCGGCGTCAGCATGATCGTTCAGGAGATCAATACCCTGCCGGGGTTGACCGTTGCAGAGAACATCTTCCTGGGGCGCGAGGAGCTGTATACCCGCTATGGCATCCGCAACCTGCGGAAGCTGAACCGAATGGCTTCTAAGGTACTGGAGGAGGGCGGCATGCAGGCCATCCAGCCCGGGGACGATATCGGAATGTATTCCACAGAACAGCGCAAGATGATCGAGCTGCTTCGTGCGGCGGACACCAAGCCGGAACTGCTGATGATCGACGAAACCACCACCGCCCTGTCCCAGACAGGCCGCGATCAGCTCTATAAACTGATGCGGGAAACGAAGCAGCGGGGCAGCAGCGTGATGTTTATCTCCCACGATTTACAGGAGGTTCTGAGCATTTGCGACACCGTCACGGTTATGCGGGACGGACATTACATCGGCACCGTCAGCACCGCGGAGGTTACGGAAAGCGATTTGAAGCGGATGATGGTCGGCCGGGAGCTTTTGGGGCAGTATTACCGGGAGGATTTCACGTGCAGCCACGGCGACGAGGTGGTGGTGGAAACCCGGGCGCTTTCCGAGAGCGGGAAATTTCAGGATATCAGCATTCAGCTCCACAAGGGGGAGATCCTTGGCTTCGGCGGACTGAGCGAGGCGGGAATGCATGAGGTGGCAAAGGCCATCTGGGGCATCGAGCAGAATACGCATGGAGACGTATTGGTGGGCGGCAGGCAGGTTTCCTGCATTCAGGATCGGATCGACCGTAAGATGGCCTACCTGCCCAAAAACCGCGACAGCGAGTCCCTTTTCAACAAGGCCAGCATTTTGGACAACATCTGCATTGCGTCCTTTAAGCAGTTTGCTCCCAGTGGGATCGTCACGGGCCGCTCCATGCGGAAAAACGCCGAGACCTACGCAGGACAGCTGAACGTAAAGATGAACCATGTTGACCAGTTTGTCGGCGCGCTCAGCGGCGGCAACAAGCAGAAGGTCGTCGTGGCAAAATGGCTGGCTGCGGATGCGGAGATCTTTATCATGGACAGCCCCACCCGCGGCATTGACGTTGCGGTGAAGGCGGTCATTTATAACCTGATGAATCAGCTGAAGCAGAGCGGCAAGTCAATTCTGATTATTTCTGAGGAGCTGACCGAGCTGATCGGCATGTGCGATCGGATCTGTATTTTCAAGGACGGGAAGATCGTGAAGGAATTCCCCCGCTCCGAGGATTTGACGGAGCAGGATCTGATTCACTACATGGTATAAGGAGAGAGCTATGAAAAAGACGTATTTAAAGAAAGCCGGTTCTTTCCTGATGCAGTTTGCAGGTCTGGCCTTTTTGATGGCTGTATTTGCAATTGCAAGCGGCGGCGCGTCCCTCAGCGCAAGAAACATGCGGCTGATCCTGGAGCAATCGATCATTCTGATCTTTGCGAGCACCGGCCTGATGTTCGTAATGACCATGGGGATGATGGATCTGTCCGTGGGCGCGGGAATCGGCATGTGCTGCCTGGTGATTGCAAAGGTTTGCAGCGTCAATATCCCGCTGGGCCTGGTGTGCGGGCTGCTGACCGGGCTGCTGATCGGCCTGATCAACGGCTGGCTGACGGCCACGCTGAAAATTGGCTCGTTCCTGGCAACGCTGTGTATGCGCTATATCCTGACGGGCCTGCTGGTGCAGTTCATATCAAAGGAAGCGGTGACAGTCCCGTTCGCCCTGTATGCAGCGGACAAGTTTTCCTATAAGCTGATCGGTCTGGTCGTCTGCCTGGTTTTGGCGGGCTTCCTCTTTAACAACACGCCCTTTGGCAGCAAGGTCAGGATGATCGGCTCCAACGAAAACGCCGCGTTCTACACCGGCATTCACGTCACCCGGGTCAAGATTATCTGTTATGTGCTGTGCGGCTTCTTCGTTTCCGTCGCCGCATTCCTGACCGCCATCCGCACCGGCACTGCGGCGGTGAACACCGGGTCGGATATGATGTTCAATGCCATGATCGCCCTGGTCATGGGCGGCTTCCCGGCAGGCGGCGGCTCCAAGGTTCGCTTCTCCGCTCCCATCATCGGCGGTATTATGATGCAGGTGCTGTCCAACGGACTGACCATCCTGGGCATGAACGCAACGCTGCAGCAGTTCCTGAAGGGCGGATTGTTCCTCGTGATCGTCATCCTGGTTTCCCAGCGGGAAAATACCGAGTTTATCCAGCGCATCAAGAATCGCATTTCAATCCACAAGAGCTGTGAGGCAGCTCAGAAAGAAGGTATCTGATTATGAACAAGCAAATCAAGGTCGTTATCATTGGCGCGGGCAGCGCGATCTTCACAAAAACCATCCTTAGTGACCTGCTGGCGTTCCAGGATGTTCCCATCCGTGAGGTGGCGCTGGTGGATATCAACACCGAAAAGCTCCGTGTCATTCACGAAATGACCGAATTGATGGCCAAGCAGGTGGGCAGGACGCTGAAGGTGTCCAGCAGCAGCGCCTGGCGGGACGTGCTGGAGGGCGCGGACTTCGTGATCAACACCATCGGCGTGGGCGGCCCTCACATCTACCAGCGGGATCTGGAGATCGCCGATAAGTACGGCGTCTGCGAGAGCGTGGGCGATATTATCGGCCCCACCGGCATCTTCAGGATGCTGCGCGCCTATCCCGCCATTCGCCAGATGGTGAAGGACGTGGAGGAAATTTGCCCGGATGCCTATTTCTTCAACTATACCAACCCCATGGCGCCGATCTGCCTGGCCCTGAGCCGGGAATCCAAGGTGAAGATTTTCGGCTTCTGCCACAGCGTTCAGGGCACGGCGAAGATGCTGGCGTCCTATCTGGATGTGGATGTGAAACGGGTCTCCTACTGGTGCGCCGGTATCAACCACATGGCCTGGTACCAGCAGTTCAAGGTGGACGGCGAGGATGCCTACCCCAAGCTGCGCGAAATCGCCGCCGATCCGGCCCTGATCGAGGCCGCCGCCCGGCGGGAGAAGAAATACAACGGCTATGTTGGCTCTGACTTCAGCGATGCCGTTCGGTTCGAGATTATGAAGTATTTCGAGTACTTCAACTCCGAGTCCCCCTTCCACATGTCCGAATATACCCCGTACTTCCGCAAGAATCCCCAGATGATCAAGGATTGGCACGTATCGATCCGCTGGTGGCTGGCGCATGAGCTGGGCAACGATGATTACTACGACACCCTGAAAAAGCAGGTCGAGGTAGAGCGGTATGTTCCCATGGACGCCGGTGAGGAATACGCGCCGAAGGTGATCCGGGCCACCGTCACCGGCCAGCCCTTCCGCGCCAACCTGAACGTGATGAACACCGGCCTGATTTCCAACATCCCCAATGACTGCTGCGTGGAGGTGCCCTGCTATGCGGACACCGAGGGCATCCACCCCTGCTATGTGGGCAGCCTGCCCAACGGGGTGCTGGGGCTGAACATGTCCAACATCAGCGTCCACAAGCTGATGGCGGATGCCGCCGTGGAAAGGAAGTTGAAGTACATCCACGAGGCAGTCCAGCTCGATCCGCTTACCGGCGCGCAGTGCACGTTGGAGCAGATCAATGATCTTGTCAATGAGTTGATCGCCAACAATGCGGAGTATCTGAAGGATTTCACCTGAGTTTTATTTCATACTCTTTCCTGATTAAAATCTTAATTTTAATCAGGAAGGCATCGCCTGACGGCGCTGCCTGTTTTGTGATTTATAAGGAAAGAAATCACAAAACAAGTCTCATATGAACTCCATGCCCTTCAGGCAATTAAAATCTTTTTTAAAGATTTTAATTGGAGTTCAGTATCAATTGTCAGAAGCGCATCCACCGAAAATGTTGGTGGATGCGCTTCTGTTGATGATTGGAATGAATTCCAATGGGAAATTGTGAAACCTGTACAAAATGCGGGCGTGAAATTGTCACAAATATAGAATCTAACGGAAACTGCTTGAAATGATTTGGTTTCCGTGGTAGGATGGAAACCAGGAAAAGGAAATTGGTTTCCGGGGGGATGGAAATGGAGAATGACAGAGAGCTTCGTGCCCGGCTGCGGGAGGCGGGGCTGGAGCTGTTTCGGAAGGAGGGGCTGCATTTTACCATGCAGCAGGCGGCGCAGGCCATTCATATCAGCAAAAAGACGATTTACTGCGTATACGCCTCCAAGGAGGAGCTGCTGCTGGATATGGTGGACGAGGCCTTTGCCTCCATCCACCGGCGCAAGCAGGCTATTCTGGATGGGCTCGGCACGCTGGAGGAAAAAATCCGCTCCGTGATCATTGCCCTGCCGGAGAGCTATTCGGCCATGGACTTGCAGCAGCTGGAGCTGCTGGATGAGCGGTATCCCCGGGTGGCGCAGCGGGTGCGGCAGCATCTGGAAACCGGCTGGGAGCCGACGCTGGCGCTGCTGGAGCAGGCCATGGAGCAAGGACTGATGCGGCGGGTATCACTGCCGGTGCTCCAGGGGATGATCTGCGCCGCCATCGAGCATTTTCTGGCAGACCGTTCGCTGGAGGCGCAGGGCATCAGCTATACCCAGGCGCTGGAGGAAATGATTTCTATTATTTTGGAGGGGGTGCTGCAATGACCGTCAGCAGCTTGTGCAATGATTGGGAATTTACGCCGGAATGGAGCGAGGCCTTCGCGGCGGGGGAAGTGGCGGACGCCGTCCCGGTGCGGCTTCCCCACACCTGCCGGGAAACGCCGCTGCACTACGCCAGTCCGGCGGATTACGAGATGGTGTGCGGCTACCGGCGCTATCTCTCGGTGCCGGATGCGCAAAGTGCGCCCAGGGTATTTCTGAAATTTGACGGAGCCGCCCACCAGGCGCAGGTTTATCTCAACGGCATTCTGGTGGGCAGCCACCGGGGCGGCTACACGGCTTTTGAGCTGGAGATCACCGACGCGGTAAGGCGAGGGGAAGAAAACCTGCTGTGCGTCCGGCTGGACACCCGGGAGGATCCGACGCTGCCCCCCTTTGGCTTTGTGATCGACTATCTGACCTACGGCGGCCTGTACCGGGAGGCCTGGCTGGAGACTTCCAGTCAGGCGCGGATCAGCGACCTGTTTGTGCACACGCCGGACCTGACCCACGCGAAAATCAGCCTGACCATGGAGCAGGCGGAGCTGGCCGCCTCCCTGCGGCTGTCGCTGCTGGACCTAAACGGGCGGACGCTGGCAGAGCACACCGGCGCGCCGGTGCGGGACATCACAATGGAGCTTGCCGACGCCGCCAGCTGGACCACGGAGCACCCGAACCTGTACATCTGCCAGGCGGAGCTGCTGGACAGCCGGGGAATGTCGCTGGACACCCGGCAGACCCGCTTCGGCTTCCGCACCGCCTGCTTCCGGGCGGACGGCTTCTATCTCAACGGCAAAAAAATCTTCCTACGGGGCCTGAACCGGCACCAGAGCTTCCCATACCTGGGCTACGCCGCCCCGGAGAGCCTGCAGCGGGAGGACGCGAGGATTCTAAAGCAGGAGCTGAGCTGCAACGCGGTGCGCACCAGCCACTATCCCCAGAGCCATCATTTCCTGGACGCCTGCGACGAGCTGGGACTGCTGGTATTTACGGAGCTTCCCGGCTGGCAGCACATCGGCGACGACGCCTGGAAGGATCAGGCCTGCGCCACGCTGGAGGAGATGATCGTCCAGTACCGCAATCACCCCAGCATCATCCTGTGGGGCGTGCGCATCAACGAGAGCGTGGACGACGATGAATTCTATACCCGCACCAACGCCATCGCCCACCGGCTTGACCCCAGCCGCGCCACCTCCGGCGTGCGGTATTTGGAAAAGAGCCACCTGCTGGAGGATGTATACGCCTACAACGATTTTTCCCACAACGGCCAAAACGCGGGGGCGAAGCGCAAAAAGGATGTGACGCCGGACAGGGGGAGAGCGCTGCTGATCTCCGAGTGCAACGGGCATATGTATCCCACCAAGACCTTTGACGATGCCGCCCACCGCCAGGAGCACGCCCTGCGCCATGCCCGGGTGCTTGACGCGGCCTACGGCTCCGGGGAGCACGCCGGATGCTTCGGCTGGTGTATGTTTGACTATGCCACCCACAAGGATTTCGGCTCCGGCGACCGCATCTGCTACCACGGCGTTATGGACAGCTTCCGCAATCCCAAGCTGGCGGCGGCGCTGTACGCCTCCCAGGGGGAGCAGCCGGTGCTGGCCGTCGGCTCCAACATGGACATCGGCGACTATCCCGCCGGGCAGGTGGGCACGGTCTACGTCTTTTCCAGCGCGGACTCGGTGGAGCTGTATAAAAACGACGCACTGGTCACCACTCTGCGCCAAAGCCCCTGGACGGCGCTGCCCCATCCGCCGCTGGCTGTGGACGACACCATCGGCCAGCTGCTGGAGACCCAGGAGCATTTCGGAAAGCGAAAGGCCGCCATGCTCCGCGACTGCCTGCTGGCAGCCGGGAAATACGGCCTGCCGGGAATGCCCCTGGGGAAAAAGCTGAAGATGCTGCTGTGCATGCTGCGCTATCGCATGACCTTCGCCGACGGCGTGGCGCTTTACGGAAAATACGTGGGCAACTGGGGCGGCGAGGCCACCGCCTGGCGGTTCGACGCCAAAAAGGACGGCAGGCTGGTTTCCAGCGTGACCCTGAAGCCCAGCGCCCGGCTGCATCTGGAGGTTCGGCCCTCTGCCAACGTACTGCGGGAGGGTGACACCTATGACATGGCCGCCGTCCGGGTGCGGATCCTGGATGAAAACGGCAACGTCGCCCCCTATGCCCAGCTGCCGGTGTGCTTCCGCGTTCAGGGGGCGCTGGTGCTTGCGGGGCCGGAGACGGCAGTGGCCGAGGGCGGCATGTGCGGCACATACCTGCGGACACAGGGTCAGAGCGGCAAGGCAAGCCTGACGGTCAGCGCACCGGACTGCAAAAGCGTCCGGGTAGAATTTACGATTTCAGGGAGAAACGGAAAATGAAACTAACAGCAAAGCAAAAAGCGGCCTTTGGCATCGGCGCGGTGGGCAAGGACATGGTGTATGCTCTGTCCGCCTCCTACGTGATGTACTTTTACCAGGATGTGCTGCGGCTGAGTGCCACCTTTGTGGGCCTCATTCTGATGATTGCCCGGGTATTTGACGCCCTGAACGACCCCTTTATGGGGGTCATTGTGGCAAAGACCCGCACCAGATGGGGCCGCTTCCGTCCCTGGATCCTCACGGGAACGGTGCTCAATGCCCTGGTGCTCTATGCGCTGTTTGCCGCCCCCGACCTGAGCCAGGCGGGCATGATGGTCTATTTCAGCATTGTCTACATCCTCTGGGGCGTCACCTATACCATGATGGACATTCCCTATTGGTCCATGATCCCCGCCGTCACCAGCACCCCGGCCGACCGGGAGAACCTTTCCGTGGTAGGGCGCACCTGCGCGGGGGTCGGCGCGGCGCTGATTGCTATGTTCACTATGCTGCTGGTGGGCGCGCTGGGCGGCGACAGTGAGCGGGCCGGCTTCAAATACGTGGCGCTGATCGTGTCGGTCGTGTTCGTGGTCACGGAGATCGTGTGCTGCGCCGAGATGAAGGAGAGCAACCAGACGGAAATGAAGACCGCCACCGTCAAGGAAATGTTCCGGGCGCTGTTTTCCAACGACCAGGCCATTGTGGTGGTGCTGTCCATTGTGCTTATCAACTCCGCGCTGTATCTGACCTCCAACTTCGTTATTTATTTCTTCAAGTATGACTTCGGCGGCGCGGGCTGGAAGGAGAGCTACACCCTGTTTTCCACCATCGGCGGCGCGGCGCAGATCCTGGGCATGATGCTGCTGTATCCGCTGCTGCGCAAGAAGCTGAGCAACACCGGCGTGTTTACCCTGAGCCTGGTGCTGGCCCTGGGCGGCTACGGGCTGCTGCTGGCGCTGTGCCTGGCGGGGCTGTCCGGCAATCTGATCGCGCTGTGCGTTCCCGGCGTGGTGGTGTTTGCCTGCAACGGCATGCTCAGCGTCCTGACCACCCTCTTCCTTTCCAACAGCGTTGACTACGGCCAGCTGAAAACCGGGCGGCGGGAGGAAAGCGTGATTTTCTCCATGCAGACCTTTGTCGTCAAGGCGGCCTCCGGCGTGGCGGTGTTCCTGACCGGCATCGGCCTTGACCTGATCGGCCTGGTGGGCGACACGGAGGAGACCGGCGCTGTGGCCGCCCAGAGCGCGGGCACCCTGCTGGGGCTGCGGCTGATGATGACGGTGCTGCCCATGCTGGTGCTGCTGGCCGCGCTGCTTCTGTTCCGCAGAAAGTTCATTCTGACCGACGAAAAGGCCGCCGAGATCAGCCGCCAGCTTCGCGGGGAAGAACACCATGCCTGAACTGCGCTGCCATGGAGCGACGGATGCCGGCGCGGCGCAGGCGTGCGTCCAGGTCACGCCCCAGAGCGGCTGCGTGCGCATGACCCTGCCCCTGCCGGAGGGGACGCTGCGTTCCGTTGAGGCGGAACTTCCCTGGGCGATGGAATCGGATGAAAAGCTCTTTATGAACGGCTACCAGACCTGGACCTACTGCCCGGAGCTGGGAAAGCGGAGCATTCAGCGGGGATTGAAACGGGTGCCCGGCTTCATCAAAAACGGGTTTGCCCTGGATCGCTACGGCGACTATCATTTCGTGGATTACTCCGAGAAGCGGGGCGAGAGCCACGGCTTTTCCTACTGCTACTTCCGCCGGGGCGGCACCTACCGGCTGATCGCGTCGCTGGATGAGACGCCGGGGTATACGATTTTTCATTACAGCAGCCGCCAGGGGGTGCTGCGCCTCACCCGGGACTGCGCCGGGGTGCGCCACGGGGGCGGGGACTATCCCGCGTTCAGCCTGTTTTTTGCCCAGGGAACCGAAGCGGAGGTATTCGACGCCTGGTTCGAGGCCCTGGGCGTCCGCCCCCGAACCCAGGAAAAGCTGTGGGGCTACTCCAGCTGGTATAACCGCTATCAGGCCATCACCCAGCAGGCCATCCGGCAGGATCTTTCCGGCTGCGCCGGGATGATGCCCGCCGGGAGCCTGTTCCAGATCGACGACGGCTGGGAGCCGAAGATCGGCGACTGGCTGGAGCCGGATGCGCAGAAATTCCCCGGCGGCATGCGGGCGCTGGTGGAGCAGATCCACGCCGCGGGCTACCAGGCGGGACTATGGTTGGCCCCCTTTGTCTGCGAGACGGACTCCGCCCTGTTCCGGGAGCACCCGGACTGGCTGCTGAAGGTGGACGGCCGGCCCTGGAAATGCGGCTGCAACTGGAGCGGCTTCTATGCCCTAGATATCGACTGCCCTGCGGTTCTGCAATACCTGGAGAATGTATTTCACACGGTGCTGTGCGACTGGGGCTTCGACCTGGTGAAGCTGGACTTTCTCTATGGCGCTGCTCCCTTTGGCAATGCGCGGGAATCCCGGGCCGCCCGGATGCAGCGGGGAATGCAGCTCCTGCGGGACTGGTGCGGCGATAAGAAGATCCTGGGCTGCGGCGTGCCGGTGATGCCCGCCTTCGGTCTGGTAGATTACTGTCGGATCGGCTGCGACGTGGGGCTGGACTGGAACGACAAGCCCCACATGCGCCTGCTCCACCGGGAGCGGGTCTCCACCAGGCAGTCCATCGCAAACACCCTCTTCCGCCGCCAGTTGAACGGCCGCGCCTACGGAAGCGACCCGGACGTGTTCTTCCTGCGCAGCGAAAACTGCCGCCTGACAAAGGCGCAGAAGCAGACCCTCGCCACTGTGAACGCCCTGTTCAGCAGCATCCTGCTGACCTCGGATATCCCCGCCTCCTACACCCCGGAGGCGGCGAAGGAATACCAAAGGCTCCATCACATCTTCCTGGAGGCAGAGAACGCCCGCCTGGACGATGACGGCCGCACCATCCGCTACACACTGGACGGCAGAGAATACATGCTCCGCCTTTGGTGAAAGAACCCGCGGAGGCAGTACAGGAGCTGCCTGAGCGCAACGCCGTTGCATGGGCTGAAAAGCGAATCGGAAACAGAACCAGACAGCAGGAGGACAGCGATCCCCCTGCTGTTTTGCTGCGTGGACAATGTAGTGAAAATACACAAAAATGATATAAAAATTTTTACGTAAGCAAAAAAACTGATGAGTGACATTTCGAAAAAAGTCGCTATAATACAAATAAAGACGCCGCTCTCCATTCACCTGATGCGTTCCTGGGCGTATAATCAAAGTGCGGATCGGGATTCGCAGAATAATTAGGGAACCTCTGAATAAATCGTCTGCGGCTGAACAGCGGATCTTTTTCCCCAGCTGTGCAGTATCAAAAGCGGGAAATACATACAGTATTCCTCCACTTTTGATACTTTCATCTGGTGAAAAATCTCTCGCTGTCAGCTCTTGCCAATTTAATCAGAGCTTCCTTAGAATTGGGAGGATCACAATGAAAAAGCACAGTATGAAATGGTTGGCAATGCTGCTCTGCTTTGCAATGATCGCAGTGTATGCGGCAGGCTTCACCACGGCGGAGGCGGCCGCTTCCGACGAAGAGCCGGTTACAATTACGTTCTGGCACACCTACGGCGACAACGAGGAAGCGCAGTTCCTCAATGAGGTCATGCCTCTGTGGGAGGCTGCCCATCCTGAGATCAAGGTCGAGGCCGTCCGTCAGGACAGCAGCCAGTATCATCAGATGATCGTCACCTCCTTCGGCACCGGCATGAGCCCGGATGTCGCCCGTGTGGACATTGCGAACATCGCGGCCTACGCCAAGCAGGGCGGCCTGGCTGCGCTGAGCGACTATGCTGATTTTGCGGAAATTTCTGAAAACTATCTGGAGGCTCCGCTTTCCACCAACCTGTATCAGGGCAAGTATTACGGTCTGCCGCTGGACACCAACTGCAAGGCGGCGGTCGTCAACACCAATGTGCTCGCTGAGCTTGGCCTGACGGAGGTCCCTGAGACCATGGAGGCCTTTATCGAGGCCGCCAAGACCCGCGGCTCCTACAGCCTGAACGTGTCCGGCGTGGGAGACTGGGATATGTATCCCTACTTCTGGCTGTTCGGCGGCGTGCTGACCGATGATGGCTTCACCAAGGCTTCCGGCTATCTGGACAGCGATGCCAGCATCGCTGCCATGCAGAAGATCGTCGCGCTTCACGATGAGAAAGTCTTTACCATCCGCGATGTGGACGGCTCTGTGGACGCCTGGGACGGCATCAACAGTGAATATGCCATGTTCTTCGAAGGCCCCTGGTACTTTGGCTCCTATGAAGACAGCCTGGCGAAGGGCATCACCGCGGCAACCATCCCCACCTATGAGGGCCGCAGCGCTTCCGTCGTCGGCGGCGAGGACATTGCGGTGTTCGCGACCAGCGAGCATACGGATGCCGCCTATGAATTCGCAAAATTCATGACCTCCGAGGAAGTTCAGCTGGCAATGCTGAAGGCCGGTCAGCTGCCGATCCTCAAATCTCTGGTCAGCAGCGACGCTGTGCAGAGCAACCCCGTCTGGTCGGTGTACATGAAGCAGATGGAGTCCGCCAAGGCGCGCATTCCTTCTCCCAACAATTCCGCCATCCAGGAGATCTGGAGCGAAATGGTGACAAGCATTTTCGTTGAGAATGCGGACATTGCCCAGGCAATGCACGATGCAGCTGCCAGGATCGACGAGCAGCTTAATTGATTAGGGCAACACCGCGCAATTGTGTCTGCGAGCCGCAGCCGTCTTTTTGCCCCACTTCTTCAGTTTGAAAAACGAGAAATATTGCGCAGCCGTTGCCAGCGTAAGCTGGCTTACGGATGCGGCATACCCCTTGCGGGTACATACAGTATTCCTTCGTTTTCCAAACTTTGAATTGAGCCAGAAATCCAGGCTGGGGCTTCTTGCCAAATTGTGCGGTGTTGCCTTAGACACAAAGAAATTCCAGAGGCCGCAGAACCGGCGGGGTTCTGCGGCCTTTGGCCTATGACCCGCCGGGCGGGCACTCACCGTATCTGCGATGTCTGGCCCCCCTCAGAAAGGAGAAGCACTTAATATGGTTTCTGCCGGAAAAGCCTGCCTGCGTCCCGGCTGTGCCGTGGCCATACGAAAGGGCGCACGGGGCTGGCTGAATGCACTGCCGTTTATTCTTCCGGGATTGATCCTTGTAATGGCATTTGTGGTCTATCCACTTATTTTCACGGTTCGCATTGCCCTGTCGGAGTACCAGATCGTACAGGGAAAGATCACATTTCTGGGGCTGGAAAATTTTCGGAAGGTACTGTCCGGGGACTCGCGCTTCTGGTATGCCTATCGCAATAATTTCCTTTATGCTTTCGTTACTGTTCCTTTCATCCTGCTGGGAGGAATGCTGTTTTCTTATCTGATCAACAACCTGCGGCGCGGGCAGGGGATTTTCCGGGTCGGATTTTACCTGCCGGTGATCACCTCCTGGGTCATTGTCAGCCTGGTATTCCAGTACATGTTCAATAATTCCAACCGCGGCCTGATCAACTACATTCTTGTGGATGTGCTGCATCTTATGGACGACTATGTTCCCTGGCTCCTGCGGGAGTGGTCGGGCAACGCGGCGATTTGGCTCATGGGCATCTGGAAAAATATGGGTTGGGCGATGCTCATCTATCTGGCGGCGCTCCAGGGGATCCCCAAGGAGCGCTATGAGGCGGCCGAGTTGGACGGCGCGGGAATATGGGCAAAGTTTTGGCACATTACCGTCCCCAGCCTGCGCCCGACAACGTTCTACGTGATGGTGAACATGATCATCGGCTCGTTCAACGTGTTCATCCAGGTGATGATGCTGACCGGCGGTAACCCCAGCGGAAAGACCGCCACCCTGCAATACCTGCTCTATGACAAGGCATTCAATCAGTTTGAATTCGGCGAGGCCTCTGCCATCGGTATGATCTCCGCAGTGACCATTGTGGTGCTGACGGTGGTTCTGAACAGAACACTGAAGCTTGATAAGCAGGATCAGGAGGGCTGAGCATGAAAAGCAAAAAAACATCCGAGCGGCTGGGGCAGGCGCTTCTGTGGGCTCTGCTGATCGGCGCACTGCTGATTTTTTCCATTCCGTTTCTCTTTATGATCACCAATTCATTTGAGGAATTCAGCTATGTGCTTCCTTATCCGCCGAAGCTGATCCCCACAAGGCTGGATTTTTCGGCCTATAAGCATATTCTTCAAATGGACATTTTTCCCGTTGCCGTCCGCAACAGTGTGATCAACACCTGCCTGACAGTGGCGGTTTCGGTGCTTGTCTCCACGCTGTCGGCCTATGGATTTGCGCGCATCCGCTTCCCGGGGCGCGAGCAGATTTTCTGGCTCTATCTCTTTACGCTGATGATGCCGGGCTTCCTGAACATCATTCCGCAGTTTTTGATCCTGAAGGGGATTCGCCTGCCCGGCATGCCCAATGGCTTGATCGGGACGCGGGCGGGCCTGATCCTCGTGTACGTGGCCACCAATGTCTGTGGGCATACCTTCTTCCTGCGGAATTTCTTCCGCAGCCTGCCGGACAGCCTGTCGGAATCCGTGATCGTGGACGGCGGCGGACACGGCGCGATCTTTTTCCGGGTGATGCTGCCCCTGTCAACGCCTGCCATTGGCACTATGACGATTTTTGCCTTCCAGGGCTTCTGGGAGGAATACTTTACCGCTAAGGTGCTTGTAGGGGCGGATGAAAAAATGATCACGCTCCCGCTTCTGCTCCAGCGGCTCAATGGGCAGTATGCCACGCGCTGGGAATGGGTATTTGCCGCCTCGCTGCTGGCCCTCATCCCGGTGGTTCTGCTGTTCGTCCTGTTCCAGCGCAAAATGGTCGTGGGCGGACTGACACAGGGGGCGGTGAAGGAATGAGCCTGAAATGTGAATTTGACCGCGCGCAGTACATTGCGGGGCAGGACGTCTGCATTTATCTGCCTGTGGAGGCGGATACGGCACATATTCATGTGTACAGTCTGGAGCGGGAGTACGGCTGTGCGTACAGCCGCCAGGGACGGATGCTTCTGCTCCGGCAGCTTCCGGCGGGCAGCTACGGCGTCGCCGTTGAAGCTGACGGTGAGCGCTGGGAGGGAGCCTTTGATATTGTGGACGATGCGCGCGCGGTGACGCGCTACGCATTCCTGTCCGACTTTTCCCCGCAGGATGCGCAGGTGCAGGATGTGGAGTGGATCCGAAGTCTGCACTTCAATGCGGTGCAGTTCTACGACTGGATGTACCTGCACGACCGCCTGATACCGCCGCAGACGCAGTTCCTGGATCCCCTGGGGCGGCAGACCGACCTCTCGGTGATCGAAAAGAAGATCGAAGCATGCAAACAGGCGGGCATTCGGCCCATTGCCTATGGCGCGGTCTACGCCTCCAGCAAGGGACTCTTCCGGGAGCACCCGGAGTGGGGAATGTACACCATGGATGGCAAGCCGATGACCTTTGCCGACTGGCTGTATTATATGAATGTCTCGGAGGACTGCGGCTGGTCGGCGCACATTCTGGAGGAATACCGGCAGGCCATCGCCCTGGGCTTTTCCGGGATCCATATGGATACCTACGGCTTTCCCAAGCAGGTTTGGGATGGGGAGGGCCGCCCGGTGGACCTGGCACAGGCGCTTTCCGGTCTGATCGATCGCGCGGCCGAGGTCGTCCGCCGGGAGGATCCCGACAGCGGCGTGATCTTCAACGCCGTGAACAACTGGCCGATGGAGGCTGTGGCAAAGACAAAGCAGGACGCCGTTTACATTGAGGTCTGGCCGCCCAATGACCGCTATCAGGATCTGTATACCCTCATCCGGCAGGCGCGCCTGTGCTCCGGCAAGCAGGTGGTACTGGCTGCCTACCTGAAGCCCTTTTTGTCTGCGGACGCGGAGGGAGCTGAGCATGCCTTCCGGCTGTGCTGGGCGGCAATATCCGCTTCCGGCGGAACGCAGCTGGTGCTGGGCGAGGAGAAGAGCATCCTGCGCGACAGCTACTATGTCAATTACGCTCCGCTTCGTGGGCAATTTCTGCCGGTGGTGCAGAAATACTGCGACTTCCTGGTGCGCTACGCCGCGCTGCTGTATCTGGACGATGGAATGGACATTGGACGCACCGCCGCCGGAGGAATCAACGAGGACATTATATTCGAGGCGGAGGACTGCGCGTTTTCCACGGATGGCGCGGACGACACCGTCTGGAGCATTATCCGCGAGGGGGAGCACCGCCTGACGATTCAACTCATCAATCTGCGCGGAAATGACGGGCAATGGAATCAGGCAAAGCGGCAGCCGGCGGCCGTCGAGCACCTGAAGCTTCATCTGCGGCTTGACCGCCCGATTTCTGGCATATATGCCGCCTCGCCGGACGGCGACTCGCTGCAGGCGCAGCCGCTGCCGGTGACCTATCGCCGGACACCGCAGGGGAGAATTTATACCGCCGAAATTCCGCGCTTGGAGTACTGGACGGCGGTCTGGGTCACAATGGAGGAATGAGCATGCTGTTTTCCTACAATGCAGATCTGCTTCCGAAGGTCCGGATGCTGGGGCAGATACGGTATAACGATCCGTGGATCCATTTTTCCCGGTGCATCAATGAATGGGTGCTGTACGTCATTCGGGATGGCGATCTGTATTTGCAGGAGGACGGGGTGCGCTACCACCTGAGTGCGGGAGACTTTTTCCTGCTGGAGCCGGGGCTGACCCACGAGGGCTACCAGCGGGCAGCCTGCGACTATTACTATGCCCATTTCACGCACCCGGATATGTGTCGCGCGGCGGATGAGCGGCAGGCAATCGCCCTTCTGGCGGAAAAAAGAAGGAAGAGCCTCGTCGGCTATAATCTTGAGGCCGTCGATTCCACGCCGCCCATCACGTACCTGCCCAAGCAGTTTCGCCTGACCGGCGGAGAATTCAAGGCACAGCTCCGCGCCGCCGTGGATTGCTATGACAGCCGGGAGGATGACTACAAGCGCAGGACATCCACCCTGCTGCACAGCTTCCTGCTCCAGACGGCGCATGAGCACCTGCTCTCCCGCAACAGTGCCCAGGGCAGAAAGCTCCGCAAATCCGATGTGATTGCGGAGCAGCTTCTGCGCTACCTGAATCAGAACTATACCAAGCATCTGACCAGCACGGAAATCGAAGAGCTGTTTGAAAGCAATTTTGACTACCTGAACCGGGTGTTTTCCTCGCTGACCGGCTCGCCGATATTTACCTATCTCAATATCCTGCGCATCAACAATGCCAAGCAGCTGATTTCCACCACGGATCTTCCGTTTTCGGAGATCGCCTACCTGGTCGGCATCGAGGACAGATATTATTTTTCCAAGCTCTTTCGGAAATCCACCGGCATGAGTCCGACGGAATACTACAAGAAGGTCAGGAGTCAATAGTATGCGTGAACCGTATCTGCAAACCGGCTTTATCCGGCTGTGCTGGCAAAAGCTCTTTCATCTGATGGTGCTCAATGGGCTCTTTTTGCTGTGCAGTGCGGGGGTGCTGACCATCCCGGCGGCGCTGACCGCTCTGTCCCGCGGCTGTCAGGCGCTGCTGCTGGAGGAGCCACATCCGTTCCGTGGCTTCTTCCGCATCTTTCGGGAAAGCCTGCTGGGCGCGCTCCCGCTGGGGCTGCTCTTTCCGCTGGCGCCGGCGGCGCTGGGCTATGGGTGCCTGTTTTATGTCCAAAACGCGGCAGAGCGGCCGCTTTTCACCGCGTGTGCCGTCTTTTGCCTGCTGTGGTGCTGCCTGCTGTTTTTCTGCGCCTGCTTCGCCTATGGCATGTACGCGCGGGTGAGGCTGTCACCCTGGGCGGCGGTGAAGAACAGCTTCGTGCTGCTCTTTCGCGGATATGCACTTGGTTGGCTGCTGGCTGCATTGCTGCTGGCAGCGGCGGAGGGGGCGATGCTTCCATATACGCTGCCCTGGCTTGTGCTGCTGGGCGCGTCGCTTCCCTGCTTCGCGGCGGCGCGCGGCACCGTGCCGGTTTTGGAGCATTTGATCATGAAGGAGGAACTGGTGTGATCCGGCAAACTTAAGAGCTGTTTGAATGGTTCAGCTCTGCATGGTATGGAAAGTGACTATAAATTAGGAACCGACAGCAGGAGAGACAATTTCTCCTGCTGCTTTTATATGCTGCTCAGACCAGAGCGCATTTTTAGGGCAACACCGCACAATTTGGCAGGAAGCCCCAGCCTGGATTTTTGGCTCAATTCAAAGTTTGGAAAACGAAGGAATAC
>ENA-OUQF01000224-OUQF01000224.1-human-gut-metagenome-genome-assembly--contig:-NODE-224-length-49484-cov-37.488924_pt1 | contig 49484 bp, 38 predicted proteins | sample MGYA00237947_ERZ548826 | MGnify/ENA primary metagenome ERZ548826 (study PRJEB26490, sample SAMN05194701) | human gut metagenome | biome: terrestrial biome; feature: human-associated habitat; material... | reverse complement strand
ATTGAGCCAAAAATCCAGGCTGGGGCTTCTTGCCAAATTGTGCGGTGTTGCCCTATGAAAATACATTCTCTGAATGGAAGGAGAACTCTTATGAATCGTGCGGAAGCAAGGAAAAAGGCCGAGGCGCTGGTTGCGCAGATGGATGTGCTGGAGGCAGCCGCCCAGCTACGCTATGATGCCCCCGCGCTGGACCGGCTGCATATTCCTGAATATAACTGGTGGAACGAGGCGCTTCACGGCGTGGCCCGGGCGGGCGTTGCCACCAGTTTCCCCCAGGCCATCGGTATGGCCGCCGCCTTCGACCCGGACATGGTGGAGCGGCTGGGCGATATCGCCGCCACCGAGGGGCGGGCGAAGTACAACGCCCTGTCCGGGAAGGACGACCGGGATATCTACAAGGGGCTGACCTTCTGGTCGCCCAACATCAATATTTTCCGCGACCCCCGCTGGGGGCGGGGCCATGAGACCTACGGCGAGGATCCCTACCTCACCGCCCGTCTGGGCCTGGCCTATATCCGGGGGCTTCAGGGCAGCGGAGAATTCCTGAAATCCGCCGCCTGCGCCAAGCACTTTGCCGTCCATTCCGGCCCGGAGGCCGAGCGGCACCGTTTTGACGTCCACCCCAGCAAAAAGGACATGGAGGAGACCTACCTCCCCGCCTTTGAGGCGGCGGTAAAGCAGGGAGATGTGGAGGCCGTCATGGGCGCGTACAACGCGGTCAACGGCTACCCCTGCTGCGGAAGCCCGGAGCTGCTTCAGGGATACCTGCGGGAAAAATGGGGCTTCCAGGGTCATGTGGTCTCCGATTGCTGGGCGATCAACGATTTCCACGAGCATCACCACTTCACCGATACCCCTGCCGAGTCCAGCGCCGCCGCGCTGAAGGCGGGCACCGACCTGAACTGCGGCTGCACCTACCGCTGCCTGATCACGGCCCTGGCCCAGAAGCTGATCAGCGAGGACGATATCCGCCGCGCCGCCGTCCGCCTGTTCACCACCCGCTATCTGCTGGGCATCATGGACGGCCAGCAGACGGAGTATGACCGCATCCCATACAGCGTCGTGGAATGCAAGGAGCATGTGAGCGCCGCCCTGGAGGCGGCGGAAAAGGGGATCGTCCTGCTGAAGAACGACGGCGTCCTGCCCCTGCGTAAGGAAAAGCTGAACGCCATTGCCGTGGTCGGCCCCAATGCCAACAGCCGCGTGGCCCTGGTGGGCAATTACCATGGCACCTCCTCGCGCTACATCACCGTGCTGGAGGGGATCCAGGACGAGGTGGGCGAGGACGTGCGGGTCTACTATTCCGAGGGCTGCCACCTGTTCAAGGAGCGGACGGAAAATCTGGCCCATCCCGGCGATCGGATCTCCGAGGCGCTGATCGCGGCGGATCAGTCCGACGTGGTGGTGCTGGTGCTGGGCCTGGACGAGACCCTGGAGGGCGAGGAGGGCGACACCGGCAACGCCGATGCCTCCGGCGACAAGCTCAGCCTGCTGCTGCCCCAGAGCCAGCGTGACCTGGCCCAGGCGGTGCTGGGCTGCGGCAAGCCGGTGATCCTGGCGCTGATGTCCGGCTCCGCCATCGATATCAGCGACATTGCCCCCCGCTGCGCGGCGGTGGTCCAGCTGTGGTACCCCGGCGCGCGGGGCGGAAGGGCGGCGGCCGATATCCTGTTCGGCAAGCGCTCCCCCTCCGGCAAGCTGCCCGTGACCTTCTATTACCAGCACGCGCTGGAGGAGATGCCGGCCTTTACGGATTACTCCATGCGCAACCGCACCTATCGCTACTATACCGGCAAGCCCCTGTATCCCTTCGGCTACGGCCTGACCTACGGCGACACCCAGGTGCTCAGCGTTTCCGCCGATACGCACCGGGCCAGCGTAAGGGTGATCAACCGCGGCGCACCCACCGAGGACGTGGTGCAGCTGTATATCAAGGATGCCTCATCCCCGGACGCCACCGTCAACCCCAAGCTCTGCGGCTTCCGCCGCGTCCATCTGGATCGGAACGAGGAAAAGGAAATCCAGATCGACCTGCCCGCCTCCGCGCTTCAGGTTTGCAGCGACGAGGGCGTATGGCGCCCCGGCAGCGGGAGATGGGATCTGTACGCCGCCTTTGGCCAGCCCGATCCCCGCACCCAGGAGTTGACCGGCAAGAGCGCCGCCCACTGCGTTATTGAATAAAACAGTCTTGGCTCCCCGTCTTTGGGGAGCCAATGCTGTTTCCGCAAGCAAATTTCAGCTGCCCGGACCATGGCGGAACAAAGCCTCCGCGCGCCCTGCGGGGGGCTGATACTATTTCCTGATTAAAATCGTAATTTTAATCAGGAAGGCATCGCCTGAAGGCGCTGCCTGTTTTGTGATTTATAAGGAAAGAAATCACAAAACAAGTCTCATATGAACTCCATGCCCTTCAGGCAATTAAAATCTTTTTTAAAGATTTTAATTGGAGTTCAGTATGAAAGGGAAAAGGGGCGCGCCGCAGTCCGCGGCGCGCCCCTGAAAAAATGGGATGCTCAACGAATGTCGTATACGCTCCGGGCGCGCAGCTCCTTCACCTCGCCCCGCAGCACCCTGACCCGCTTGGTCCCGGCGTTCAGGTCGAAGTAGTTGTCCTCCAGCAGGGTGTCCGGGCCGGCCAGAATTTCCACGCTCCGGGCGTAGGCCTTGGCGGTGACGACGATCTCGTCGCCCTCCTGCCGGACCTCCAGCCGGGGATCGGCGAAGTGGAAGTGCTTGGGGGCGCAGAAGAGCACGGTGCCCTCGCCCACCGGTTTACCTGCCGCGTCCTCGAGGGAGTAGGAGTAGTAGCAGCCGTAGGTGTCCTGATGGGAGAAGTCCTGCTCCGGCAGCCACTGGGTGCTCAGGGGAGCCACGCTCACGTCAAAGCTGCCGCGCTCAATGATGCTGGCGTCCGGCCGGCGCAGGGCCCAGTGGGCCTTGCCGGTGAAGGGCCGCAGCGTCTCGTTGCTCACGTTCAGCCGGGCGGATTTCTTCAGAGCAAAGGGCTCGGCGTTGACGTTGGTGTTCTGGCTCAGGATGCCCTCCTCATGGCAGGAGATCAGCACGGGAGCGAAGAACCGCTTCTCGTAGTAGTGCAGCGCCTTCCAGCGGCCGAAGTAGTCGATGGAGGCCCAGCTGGCTACCGGCCAGCAGTCGTTCAGCTGCCATACCACCGCGCCCATGCAGTGCTTGTCGTCCCGGTTGCGCCGCCAGTGCTCCACGCCGTACTGCATGGCCTGAGCCTGGAGCAGCTGAGAGGCATACACCAGGAGCTCCATGTCCCGGGGATACAGATACATCTGGGAGAGATAGGATACGATCTTGCCGTTGGCGGAGGCGTTGCGCTGATGCTTCTCCATCACATAGGAGAAGACGTTCCGATCCTCGGGCAGGGTGAAGGCCTGGATGGTCTCCATGCAGGGGAAGCTCTGGAAGCCGAACTCGGACACGTAGCGGAACAGATAATTCCGATAGTCCGTGAAGGGCTTCAGCCCGTGCCACACATCCCAGTAGTGCACGTCGCCCCGGGTGGGATCCTGGGGCTTGTCGAAGCTGCCGCCGCTGGAGGGGGAGGCGGGCCAGTAGAAGGTCTGGGGGGCCTCCGTCTTCAGGATCTTGGGGATGATGTACTCGTACATCTTGATGTAGTCCGCTTTCTGGCGCGGGCAGTCCACCCACTCGCCCACGTTCACGAATTCCTCCATCTCGTTGTTGCCGCACAGCAGGGCCAGGGAGGGATGGTGGCGCAGACGGCGCACATTGTCCAGGAACTCCGCCCGGATGTTCTCTTCGAAGTCGTCCGTCAGGTTGTACACGGCGCAGGCGAACATGAAGTCCTGCCACACCAGCAGGCCCAGCTCGTCGCAGATGTCATAGAAATAGTCGTCGGGGTAGTAGCCGCCGCCCCATACCCGGATGCAGTTCATGTTGGCCAGCTTGGCATCCTCCAGCAGGCGGCGGGTGCGGCCGGGATTCACCCGGGGCAGCAGATTGTCTTCGGGGATGTAGTCCGCGCCCATGGCGAACACGTCCACGCCGTTGACGCAGTGGCAGAAGCATTCGCCCCACTGATCCTTTTTCCGGGTCACCGTCATGGTCCGCAGGCCGATGCGGCGCTTCCAGCTGTCCAGCCCGTCGCCCAGGGTCACCTCCACGGTGTACAGCGGCTGCGCGCCCAGACCGTTGGGCCACCACAGCCGGGGATCATCGATAACGATTTCGGCCCGTTCTCCCCGGGCGGTGCGCACCGTTCCGTCGGGAGCGGTGACGGTGACGGTCACGGGCGCGGAGCCGGTCAGCTCGGTCACATGGGTGTTCACCGTCAGGGTGACCTTGCCGCCACTATGCTCCTGGAGCACCAGCACGTCCCGGATGCGGGCGGTGGTGATGCCGATGAGCTGGATGCTTCTCCAGATGCCCGCGTCGGGCAGGCGGGGACCCCAGTCCCAACCGAACATGCAGTGGGCCTTGCGCAGGTTGGGGAAGCCCACCATGGCGTCGGAGGAGCCGTCCGCCCTGGATTCGGCGTAGGACTTCTTAATAAAGCGGGTGGGGGAATCAAATTTGACGGAAATGTGGTTTTCTCCGGCTTTCAGCACGGATTTTACGTCAAATTCATAGATTCTGTGCATGTTTTTGGCGGTCCCCACCACGGTGCCGTTAACGGTGACGGTGGCCAGGGTATCCAGTCCGTCGCAGCGCAGCAGCACCGCGTCGCTTTCCAGCAGGCCGGCCGGTACGGTGAAGTCCCGGCTGTATATGAAGTCGTTGTCCATGATCTTCAGCGCTTCGTTTTCGTTGTCCCGGTAGAACGGGTCCTCGATCTGTCCGGCGGTGAGCAGATCATGATACACCGAGCCGGGAACGGTGGCGCTGACGCGGGGGAACCGGCTGCCGGGAATGTCCAGGACCCAGGCGCCGTTCAGGGTGAGTGTTTTCATTATAATACCTCCGAATACGTTTTCGCAATAGTAAACAAGGGAGTACCCTTACTATACGATGCTTCTTGTGAATTGTCAACAGACAAAGCAGAGACAAAAGTGTTTTATGGGCTATTTGCACGAACGGAGAGCGTTGAATTTGGGCGTACTGCACAAATAATTCATATTCTGCTTGCTTTTTCGTAATAACTATTGACAGATGGATGCCGTGAACTTATAATCGAAGTGAAGATAAACGTTTTCGAAAAACATTCCGACATAGGTAGGGCAACGAACCATGGTAACATTAAAGATGCTGGCCAAGGAATGCGACGTCTCCGTCGCCACGGTCAGCAAGGCGCTCAACGGCGCACCTGACATCAGCGCCGAGACTGCCGCCCGTATTCAGCGGGCAGCCGTGGCCATGGGCTATACCCCCAATTCCGCCGCCCGTGCCCTCAAGACCAGCCGCTCTCACAATCTGGGCGTGATCTTTGACGACGGCACCAGCAGCGGCCTGACCCACGAGCATTTCGCCTACGTGCTGGACAGCCTCAAGCGCCGGGCGGAATCCCTGGGCTACGACATCACCCTCATCAGCGTGCAGCCCGGCCCCTGGGGCGCGGATTACGTCAGTCACGTCCGCTTCCGCAGCTGCGACGGCGTGGCCGTCCTGGTCGCCGACAATCCGGCGGCCACCATCGAGGAATTTATCCACACCGGCACGCCGGTGGTCTCCGTGGATTACCACCACAACAATTGCAGCTGCATCGAGTCCGACAACGTCACCGGCATGCGCAGCCTCCTGGAATATGTCTATGATCAGGGCCACCGCCGCATCGCCGCCATCTTCGGCGAGGATACCGCCGTCAGCCGCATCCGGGTGTCCAGCTTCTTCAATACCTGCGCCCGGCTGGGCCTGGAGATCCCCAATGAGTACGTCATCCACGCCCGCTATCACGACGCCGACCTTTCCGCCGCCGCCACCCGCCAGCTGATGCGCCTGCCGGAGCCGCCCACCTGCATCCTGTATCCCGACGATTTCTCCTTCTTCGGAGGCAAGCGGGAGCTGGAGAGCATGGGCCTGTCCGTCCCCGAGGATGTGAGCGCCGCCGGCTACGACGGCATCTCCGTGGGCAAGGTCATTGCCCTGACCACCGTCCAGCAGGACACCGCCGCCATCGGCGCGGCCATTGCCGACGAGCTGATCCGCGCCGTGGAGGAGGGCAGAGGCTTCCTGCCCCGCCAGATCACCATTCCCTGCTCCCTGATCCCCGGCGCCACGGTTCGAAGGATTTAGTCTTTTATAATCTTAGAAGCGGAATGCGAATGCAGGGGACGATGTCCACCTCGTCCCGAGACCTCGCGGAATTGCCCCGGTACGTTGAATGGTACGGGGTGATGGGATGGTAACATAGCATTCTCCCATTCAGCCGGGCCATGGAAATAAACCACCCCCGCCCCTCGCTGCCCCCTTTGGGGGTGGTGCTCCGCGCAGCGAATCAAGATTGTAATGATTGCCGGTGGCAATCATACCTCTGTTTTGTGCCGCGAAGCGGCAAAGGGGGTGCCGTCGGTACCTTTGAGCCGTTACCATTCAACGAACCACACCCCCTCAGTCAGGCCGTTCGGCCTGCCAGCTCCCCCATCGGGGAGCCCAGATTCCCCCCCCGCCGAAGTTAAAAACGGAAAAAAGGAGTGCTCCTTTTTTCATTTCATCCTGACGGATGAAATGATGATCTTCTGTTTCCGGCGGAAATGAACGTAGTTATTGCCCTTCGGGGTTTTAACAAAAATACAAGGAGGATTCATCATGAAGAAAATCACCAAGCTCTTTGCGATGCTGATCGTCGCTGCTATGGTCTGCGGTTTGTTCGCAGTCTGCGGCACCTCTGCATCCGGCGTTGTCGGTATGTCCGACGGCGACGTCGTTCTCCCCCGTGAAGAGACCCTGTACTTCGCAGGCCAGCAGTGGGGCGCTGTCAACAGCTGGAATATTGTTGGCACCAACCAGAACAATGCTATGGCCATTGCCGGCGGTGCCGGCGGCTACCGTACCACCATGTTCGAGACCCTGTTCATGTTCAACCCTCTGACCGGCGAGAAGACCGGCCTGCTGGCTGACTCCTACGAGTGGAACGAGGACCTGACCGAGATGACCGTGTCCCTGAAGGACGCCGCTCACTGGTCCGACGGCACCCCCGTCACCGCTGCTGACGTGGTAGCCACCTGGGACGTGGGCGTGCTGACCAACAACGGCACCGGCGCCGGCAACAAGGCTTACGTCGCGGGCATCGAAGCCACTGGCGACAAGACCTTCGTGATCAAGGCCGTCCTGACCGAAGATGGCCAGCCCGTCAACCCCCTGAAGATCGAAGACTTCATCTGCGGCACCCCCATTGCCCAGGCCGCCTGGATCAAGACCCTGTGCGACCGCTGCGACAATGATCCCACCAAGATCCTGAACGATGCCGGTGAAGACGTCGTTTGGAGCGGCCCCTACCACAAGTATTATGCCGATGACCAGAAGGTCGTTCTGGTCCGTGACGACAACTACTGGGGCCAGGATGAGTCCATGTGGGGCAAGCTGCCGGTTCCCAAGTATCTGGCCCACGTTATCTTCGCCGACAACGCCGCCGGTGAGCTGGCCCTGAAGGCCGGCGAGGTGGATGTCTGCCAGCAGTTCATCGGCAACATCCAGAACCTGTGGCTGGAAGACGATCTGCCCATCTCCACCTACTATGATGAAGCCCCCTACGGCGTCTGCCTGACCATGCCCACCGCATGGTACAACATGAACATCCCCGTGATCGCCGAGAACGCCGCTCTGCGGAAGGCCATCGCCATGGCCACCGACTACGAGGCCATCATTGCCAACGCCATGACCAACCAGTCCCCCACCTTCGCCGATGTTCCCCGCTCCCTGATGAACCCCACCGACGGCGAGCAGGCTCTGTACGACCACGAGGCCGTTAAGGACCTGCAGTGGGCCGGCAACGACATCGACGGCGCCAACAAGCTGCTGGACGAGGCCGGTCTGCTGGACTCCGACGGCGACGGCTGGCGTGAATACAACGGCGAGAAGATCTCCCTGAACGCTGTCTGCCCCAACGGCTGGTCCGACTGGCAGGCTGCCATGCAGATCGTTGCCGCCGCTGGCGACAAGATCGGCATCTCCATCGAGCCCGAGTATCCTGAGTGGGACATCATGCAGACCCGCTTCACCGACCCCACCCAGACCGACTACGCCATCTTCATGTGGTCTCCCGACGCTGCTGCTCCCTCCATGCCTTGGGGCCGCTGCAACCAGTTCCTGTCCAGCCAGTTCGTTGGCCTGCAGAACAACTGGTCCGGCAACTGGGGCCAGTACGTCAACGAAGAGGCTGACAAGATCCTGGCTGAGATCCCCCTGACCACCGACCACGACAAGCTGGTTGAGCTGTACACCGAGCTGGTCAAGATCTACCTGACCGACGTGCCCAGCTTCTCCCTGATGTATCGTCCTTCCGTGTTCCACGCTGTCAATGAGAGCGTTTGGACCAACTATCCCACCGGCGACGACGGCCGCAACATTCCTCCCATGGACTGCACCGATGGCTACGGCATCGCTGCTCTGTACGACCTGGAACTGGTCGGCTAATATTTGACTGAGCACTGGCCATGCCCTGGGCAACCGGGGCATGGCCTCTTCTCAAATGAATGCAAAACCCCCATGCCGCCTTTCCCTACCCGGGAGCCGGGCGGCATCCGGGCCCCCTCCGGGTGCGTATTCCGGCACCGGCGGCGGATTTTGCCTTCTGCACTAAACAGAAACCACTGGAGGGTGAGCAAATGAAAGGTTACAGAAAATATTTCGGCAAGAAGCTGCTGTGGTTCCTCATCACGCTGGTGTTTGCCGTCATTCTTAATTTCGTCCTGCCCCGGCTGATGCCGTCCGACCCCGTTTCCTCCATCACCGGCAAGCTGGCCGCCGGTATGTCCGACTCCGCCGCCGTCCGTGAAATTTACGAGCACTATCAGGAGGAGTTCGGCACCAACAAGCCCATGATCGTCCAGTTCGGCATGTTCGTCAAGAATATGCTCCATGGCAATTTCGGCAAATCCTTTAGTCAGTACCCCCGCGAGGTGAGCGACATCCTCGCCTCCTCCGTCGGCTGGACGGTGGCCTTGCAGCTGCCCGCCATTCTGGTCGGCTGGATCCTGGGCAACGTCCTCGGCGCAATGGCTGCATACCTGCGCAAGGGCTTTGATAAGGTCCTGCTGCCGGTATCCATCTTCCTCGGAAATGTCCCTGCCTTCGCAATGGCAGTTGTTTTGCTGGTCGTCTTCGGCGTCAATCTGAAGATCGCGCCCCTGGCAGGCGGCTATGCAAGTGATATGATCCCCAACCTCTCCTGGCCGTTCATCAAGTCGGTCATCTCCCATTATCAGCTGCCCTTCTGGTCCATCGTCATCATCAGCATCGGCGGCCAGGCCATCGGCATGCGCTCCATGTCCATCTATGAGCTGAACGCCGACTACGTCAAGTACAGCCGCTTCCTGGGCATCAAGGACAGCAAGATCGTCGGCTACGTGTTCCGCAACGCCATGCTGCCCCAGATCACCGGCCTGGCCATGAGCCTGGGCACCATGATGGGCGGCGCGCTGGTGGCGGAGAAGATCTTCTCCTACCCCGGCCTGGGCAACACCATGTACAAAGCCGTGGTGGCCGCGGATTATCCCCTGATCTCTGCCTGTACCCTGATCATCACCATCATGGTCCTGCTGGCCAACTTCCTGCTGGACATCGTGTATGGTCTGATCGATCCCCGGGTCAAGGCGGCTCAGGTGGACTAGGGAAAGGGGGCACTTACCATGAAAAATACACTGCGTAATGTTTTCCATTCCTCCAAATTTGTGGCAGGCTTCATTATCTTCATGTTCCTGCTGGTCACCATTATCGTCTATCCCCTCATCAACCCCGGCAGTCCCCTGGAGCAGATCGGCGTCGGCACCTTTGCCAGGCCCGGTACATATGTCTCCCTGTACGATGCCGCCAAGACCAACCCCGACCGGGAGCGGGAGACCCTGCGTCTTACCGACGCCGACGACAAGCGTCTGGCCAAGGCCCTCAGCGATTCCGACCGGGTGCTGATGGTGGAGTGGCTGGGCCTGAAGGGCGTGGACCTGGAGGGTGTGGACTACCAGGACACCGAGGCCCTGCTGAAGCTGTGGCATGAGAACTACGATTCCACCTTCAAGCCCAAGGGCATGACCTCCGCCGCCCAGAAGAAATACAAGCGGCTGAACGACGCCCTGCTGGACCTGCAGACCGCTGAGAACCTCACCGTCTCCTCCGAGGGCGAGGAGCTGAGCACCATCAAGAAGAACGACTATGTGAACGTCAGCGCCGTCACCAACGTCAAGAACCTGCCCCTGGGCACCGATAACTTCGGCCGGGACGTGCTGAAGGAGCTGGTGGGCGCCACCAAGACCTCCCTGGTGGTGGGCCTGGTGGCCGGTGTGGTGGCTACCCTGATCGGCCTGACCCTGGGCCTGCTCTCCGGCTACATCGGCGGCGTGGTGGATGATGTCATCATGTTCGTCACCAACCTGTTCACCGTCATCCCCGGCTTCATCCTGCTGATCCTGATCTCCTATTCCATCAGCCCGGAGCTGCGCGGCCCCACCACCGTGGCCGTGGTCATCGGTCTGACCAGCTGGACCTGGACGGCCCGTTCCGTCCGCTCCCAGGTCATCTCCCTGCGCAACCGGGACCATGTGAACCTGTCCAAGCTCTCCGGCCACAGCCTGATCCGCATTGTGGTCACCGATATCCTGCCCTATATTGCGTCCTACGTGGTAATGGCTTTCATCCTCCAGGTGTCCTCCGGCATCCTGAGCGAGGCGCAGCTGTCCCTGCTGGGCCTCGGCCCCAAGACCACCGTCACCCCCACCCTGGGCCTGATGATGAACTGGGCAATGAGCTACTCCGCGCACATCAACGGTACCTGGTGGGCCTACCTGCCTGTGATCCTGACCATCACCCTCATCTCGTTCTCCCTGAACCTGATGAACACCGGCCTGGATCAGGTGTTCAACCCCACCCTGAGAGACTAAGGAGGCAGTTATGGCGAACGAGAATATGGAGAAAAAATCTTCCAGCCGCGTGATGCTGGAGGTTCGCAACCTGAAAACCAAGTACGTCACCCGCTTCGGCGAGAGCGTCTACGCCGTGGACGGCGTGTCCTTCAAGATCGAGGAGGGCAAGTCCATGGGCATCGCCGGTGAGTCCGGCTGCGGCAAGTCCACCCTGGCCCTGAGCCTGATGGGCTACTACTTCGCCCCCCTGCACTACATCAGCGGCGACATCATCATTGACGGCAAAAACATCTCCGGCATGGACCCGGACACCGTCCGCAAGACCATCCTGGGCACCGAGATCGCCTACATCCCCCAGGCGGCCATGAACGCCCTGAACCCCACCCAGAAGATCATCCGCTTCATTGAGGACGTGGTCCATGCCCACGACCCCAAGGCCGACAAGAAGGACATCCGCGCCAAGGCAGAGCAGCGCTTTGCCGAGCTGGGCCTGCCCGCCAAGGTGCTGGACCAGCACGCCGTGGAGCTGTCCGGCGGCATGAAGCAGCGTACCGTCATCGCCGTGTCCACCATTCTGAACCCCAAGGTCCTGATCGCGGACGAACCCTCCTCCGCCCTGGACGTGACCAGTCAGAAGATGGTCATCAAGATGATGCGGGAGCTGATGGAAAAGGGCTATATCAAGGCCATGGTGTTCATCACCCATGAGCTGCCCCTGCTGTACAACGTCACCGATGATATCATGGTCATGTACGCCGGTCAGATCGTGGAGCGGGGCACCGCCAAGGAAATGGTGTTCGACCCCGTCCATCCCTATTCCCACGGCCTGATGGGCTCCATCCTGGTGCCCGAGGAAGGCACCCGCGGCCACAAGCTCACCGCCATCCCCGGCACGCCCCCCAACCTGAAGCACCCCCCCGCCGGCTGCCGTTTTGCCGAGCGCTGCAAGTACGCCAAGCCGGAGTGCAAATTTAACAGCCCCGCCGAGCGGGAGTTCGGCGACAACCGCATGTACCGCTGCCTGATGGGCGTGGACGAACTGAAGGAGGTATACAGCCATGAGTGAGGATCGCATCGCCTCTGCCAAGGATTTCTCCAATGCCCCCCTGTGCCTCAGCGGCCGCCATGTGACCAAGGTGTTCGGCTTCGGCGAGAAGAAGACCATCGCCGTCAACGACGTGAGCTTTGACTTCCACGAGGGCGAGTTCGTCTCCATCGTCGGCGAGTCCGGCTCCGGCAAGACCACCCTGTCCAAAATTCTGCTGGGTCTGCTGAACCATACCGAGGGCGAGATCCTCTTTCAGGGTCAGCCCCGGGATATCTCCAGCACCAAGAAGCGGAACAACTATTGGAAGGGCATCCAGGCCATCTTCCAGGACCCCTTCTCGTCCTACAACTCCTTCCATAAGATCGATGCCGTGCTGCTGGACTGCATCAATATGCGCGGCGGCAAGCACCTGCCCATGGAAAAGAAGATCGAGATGATGACCGAGGCCTGCTCCTTCGTCAACCTGAAATTCGCGGAGCTGACCAACAAGTATCCCTTCGAGCTGTCCGGCGGCCAGATGCAGCGGCTGATGATCGCCCGCATCTTCCTGCTCAAGCCCAAGATCCTGCTGGCCGACGAGCCCACCTCCATGGTGGACGCCTGCTCCCGGGCCACCATCCTGGACATGCTGCTCCAGCTGCGCGACGAGATCGGCATGACCATCATCTTCATCACCCACGACATCGGCCTGGCCTACTACATCTCCGACACTGTCTACATTATGGAGCACGGCAAATTCGTGGAGTACGGCAAGGCAGACGAGGTCATCCTCAATCCCCAGGCCGCCTACACCAAGCGCCTGATCTCCGACGTGCCCAAGATCCACGAGGAGTGGGACCTGTCCACCGTGGACTTGAAGCAGGAGTAATTTTCCCGCCCATTTTTACCACCCCCGGCGAACCCCTTCGCCGGGGGCCTTTTCAAAACCCCGCCCGTTGAACGAAACGCACCCCGTCACGTTGAATGGAATGTGCCCCTGCAAACAGTCCATGCAAAAAATGCGCATTGCTTTTTCCTGATCCACGTGATAAACTGGAACCGTAAACGTTTAAGCTCCCCTTCCAGGGGAGCCAGGATCGGGCAACGTTCAAATCAATTCAAAGGAGAGTCGATATGCGCTACGGTTATTTTGACGACGCAAGAAAAGAGTACGTAATTCAGACCCCCGCGACCCCCATGCCCTGGATCAACTATCTGGGCAGCAAGGATTTCTTCTCCCTCATCAGCAATACCGCCGGCGGCTACTGCTTCTATCGGGATGCCAAGCTCCAGCGGCTGCTGCGCTACCGCTATAACAATGTCCCCGCCGACATCGGCGGCCGCTTCTTCTACATCAAGGAGGCCGGAAAGGCCCCCTGGAGCCCCGCCTTCCACCCCTGCGACACCCCCCTGGATGCCTATTCCTGCCGCCATGGCATGGGCTACACCATTTTCCAGTCCGAGAAGGACGGCATTGCCGCCGAAATGACCTTTCTGGTGCCGGGAGACGAGAACTGTGAGCTTCAGCAGGTCCGCCTGACCAACAAGTCCGCCGAAAAGCGGAGCTTCCGCTTTACCGCCGCCGTGGAGTGGTGCCTGTGGAACGCGGTGGACGACTCCACCAATTTCCAGCGCAACCTGAACATCGGTGAGCTGGAGGTGGAGGGCAGTGTGATCTACCACAAGACCGAGTACCGGGAGCGCCGGGACCACTATGCCTACTACGGCGTGAACGCCCCCCTGTCCGGCTACGACACTGACCGGGATCACTTCCTGGGCCTGTTCGGCAGCTTCGCCGCCCCCCAGGCCATTGTCAGCGGCACCGCCGGTGACTTTGTCGCCCACGGCGGCGCGCCCATGGCGGCCCTGCACCTGGACGTGGAGCTGCTGCCCGGCGAAAGCAAGTCCTTTGTGTTCGTCCTGGGCTACGCCAGAAATGCCAGAGATCAGAAGTTCATCGCCCCCGGCGTTATCCGCAAGGACGGCGCTTACCGGGTGCTGAAGGAGTTCAGCACCGACGCGGCGGTGGATCAGGCCATGGCCGACCTGGCCGCCTATTGGGACGGTCTGCTGGGCACCTATACCCTGAGCAGCAAGGATGAGAAGCTGAACCGGGCCGTGAACATCTGGCATCAATACCAGTGCATGGTCACCTATAATATGAGCCGCTCCGCCAGTTATTTCGAGTCCGGCACCGGCCGGGGCATGGGCTTCCGGGACAGCTGCCAGGACCTGCTGGGCTTCGTCCACATCGCCCCCGACCGGGCGCGGGAGCGGATCATCGACATCGCCTCCGTCCAGTGGGCGGACGGCTCCACCTATCACCAGTACCAGCCCCTGACCAAGCGGGGCAACAACGACATCGGCTCCGGCTTCAATGACGACCCCCTGTGGCTGGTGGCCGCCACCCATGCCTACATTGCCGAGACCGGCGACTGGAGCATCCTGGATCATCCCACCCCCTTTGATAATGTCCCCGGCTCCGAGCAGCCCCTGATGGAGCACCTGCGCCGCAGCGTGGGCTATACCATGACCCACAAAGGCCCTCATGACCTGCCCCTGATCGGCCGGGCCGACTGGAACGACTGCCTGAACCTGAACTGCTTCTCCGAGGAGCCGGGCGAGAGCTTCCAGACCTCCGGCCCCTCCGAAGGCCCCGTGGCCGAGTCCGTGTTCATCGGCGGCATGTTCGTGCTCTATGGCCGTGCCTATGCCGAAATTTGCCGGGCCCGCGGTCTGACCGGAGAGGCCCAGACCGTCCTGGCCGCCGTGGCGGAGATGGACAAGGCCATCCAGACCGCCGGATGGGACGGCGAGTGGTTCGTCCGCGCCTACGACGCCTTCTCCAACCCCGTCGGCTCCCACACCTGCGACGAGGGCAAGATCTACATCGAGCCCCAGGGCATGTGCGTCATGGCCGGTGTGGGCACGGACAATGGCAAGGCCGTGCAGGCCCTGGATTCCGTCCGCAAGCATCTGCTGGGCAAGTACGGCGTGGAGCTGCTGGCCCCCTGCTACACCGTTTACCACAAGGAGCTGGGCGAAATTTCCTCCTATCCTCCCGGATACAAGGAAAACGGCTCCATCTTCTGCCACAATAACCCCTGGATCTCCATCGCCGAGACCGTGGTGGGCCGGGGCGACAACGCCTTTGATATCTACAAGCGCACCGCCCCCGTCTATCAGGAGGAAAACAGCGACATCCGCCGGGTGGAGCCCTATGTGTACGCCCAGACCGTGGCCGCCCGCGCCTCCTTCGAGGAGGGCGCCGCCCGCAACAGCTGGCTCACCGGCACCGCTTCCTGGACCTTCGTCAATATCAGCCAGTACATCCTGGGCATCAAGCCCACCCTGGCGGGCCTGAGTGTGGATCCCTGCCTGCCCGCCGACTTCGGCGACTACACCGTCACCCGCCGCTTCCGGGGCGCGGTCTACCACATCCATGTGCGCCAGACCGGCGGCTACAGCCTGACCGTGGACGGCGAGATCCTCCCCGGCAAGGTGATCCCCGATACCGGCAAAAAAGAATATAACGTGGAGGTTAGCGTATGATGTTTCCCGAGAATTTCCTGTGGGGCGTGGCCTGCGCCTCCTATCAGTGCGAGGGCGGCTGGAACGAGGACGGCAAGGGCCTGAGCATCTGGGACGAATTCACCCATATCCCCGGCAACGTCTATAACGGCGACACCGGCGACACCGCCTGCGACAGCTATCACCGCTGCGCGCAGGACGTAGCCCTGATGAAGGCGCATGGCATTCAGGCCTACCGCTTCTCCGTCAGCTGGCCCCGCATCATCCCCGACGGGGACGGCGGAGTAAACGAGCAGGGCTTTGCCTACTATGACAGCCTGGTGAACGCGCTGCTGGAAAACGGCATCAAGCCCATGATCACCCTGTACCATTGGGACCTGCCCAGCGCCCTTCAGGACAAGGGCGGCTGGCTGAACCGGGACATCGTGGCCGCCTTCGGCCGGTACGCCGCCGTGGTGGCGGAGCATTTCGCCGGACGGGTGGATACCTACATGACCCTGAACGAGCCCCAGTGCGTCACCGCCCTGGGCTACGTCGCCGGCGTCCACGCCCCCGGCTGGAAGCTGGGCGAACCCGAGGCGCTGAAATGCTACTTCAACCTCTGCCTGGCCCACAGCGAGGCCACCCGGCAGATCCGCCGGGCTGCCCCCGGCGCGGTGGTGGGCCTGGCCTCCTGCGGCCGCCTGTGCTATCCAAGGGTGGATACCCCCGCGGGCCGTCAGGGCGCCTATGACGCCACCTTTGACCCCACTGACTGGATGTTCAGCATGAACGTGTTCCTGGACCCCCTGTTCTTCCGCCGCTACGCCGAAGGCTCCCCCAAGGTGGTGGAGGATTTCGCCGCGAAGATTCCCCAGGCGGACTGGGACAAAATGGAAAAGCCGGACTTCATAGGCGTCAACGTCTACCAGGGCGACCCGGTGGAGGAGGACGGGAGCAAGTCCCCCATCCCCGCGGGCTTCCCCCTCACCGCGACCAAGTGGAAGGTCACCCCGGAGGTGATGCACTTCGGCATCCTGAATGTGCACAAGCGCTACGCCTGCCCCATCTACATCACGGAAAACGGCCTGTCCTGCAATGACCGCGTTTATCTGGACGGGGCCGTCCACGACGCCGACCGCATCGATTTCCTCACCCGCTACCTGCGGGAGCTGTCCAAGTGCCTGGAAGACGGCGTGGATCTGCGGGGCTATCTGCAATGGAGCTTCCTGGATAATTTCGAGTGGAGCAGCGGTTACAGCGAGCGCTTCGGCATCGTCTATGTGGACTACGCCACCGGCTGCCGCACCCCCAAGGACTCCGCCCGCTGGTACAGCTCCGTCATCGAATCCAACGGTGAGATCCTGAAATAACCCCAAGCGCCCTTGGTTCCCCCAGGAACCAAGGGCGCAATCCATTCAATCGGCCTCTTCCATTTCCCCAAAATCTGTTGTATAATGTTCCCAAAACGACCACGGAGAGGCTGTATGAAGGAATTTATTGAGATCACGGATTTTCAGGACCCGGAGCTGGATGTGTTCGCCCGGCTCACCGAGGCCCAGCTGCTGAATCGGTTCGAGCCGAAGAAGGGCATGTTCATTGCGGAAAGCCCCAAGGTCATCCGGCGGGCGCTGGCCGCCGGGTGCCGCCCGGCCAAGCTGCTGGTGGAGCGCAGCCACTGCAACCGGGAGGCCATGGAGGCCATCGAGGCCTGCGGCGATGTGCCGGTGTATACCGCGCCGCTGCCGGTGCTGACCCAGCTCACCGGCTTCCAGCTCACCCGGGGAATGCTCTGCGCCATGTACCGCCCGCCCCTGGGCCGGGCGGAGGATATTCTGCGCAACGCCCGCCGGGTGGCGGTGCTGGAGGACGTGATGAACCCCACCAACCTGGGGGCGATCTTCCGCTCCGCCGCCGCATTGAACATGGACGCCGTGCTGCTCACCCCCGCCTGCACGGACCCGCTGTACCGCCGCTGCGCCCGGGTGAGCATGGGCACCGTTTTCCAGGTCCCCTGGGCCTACCTGGGGGGCGACTGGCAGGCACTGCTCCACGATTGCGGCTTCCGCACCGCCGCCATGGCCCTGACGGACGACAGCGTCTCCATCGACCACCCCGCCCTGGCCGCGGAACCCAGGCTCGCCATCGTCCTGGGTACCGAGGGCGACGGCCTGGCCCGGACCACCATCGCCGCCTGCGACTACACGGTGAAGATCCCCATGTCCCACGGCGTGGATTCCCTCAACGTCGCCGCCGCCAGCGCCGTGGCCTTCTGGCAGCTGGGAAGATAATATTTAAGGAAACTCTGAATAAATCGCCTGCGGCTGGACAGCAGGTCTTTTGCCCCCATGCTGCGGGATGAAAAATGGGAAATATCGCGCAGCCGTTGCCAGCGTAAGCTGGCTTACGGATGCGGCATACCCCTTGCGGGTACACAAAGTATTCCTCCATTTTCCATCCCTTGCCTGGAAACAAAATCCCTCGCCGCCAGCTCTTGCCGATTTAATCAGAGCTTCCTTGAGAAATCCCTGAATACAAAATGGGCACACTGCGTTTTACTTTGCAGTGTGCCCATTGTTTATCAGGCCAGGACGGATTCGATGGCGGCGGCCAGGGCTTCCTTCTGGGCCTCGGCCTGGGCCAGATCCTTGCCCAGGGTGGTGAAGTAGAGCTTGATCTTCGGCTCCGTGCCGGAGGGGCGGACGATGACGGACGCGCCGCCCTCCAGGGCAAAGCGCAGCACATTGGAGGCGGGCAGCCCGGTCTTTTCCGGCTGCTCATAGTCCGTGAATTCCGTCACCCGGTAGCCCGCGATCTGGGCGGGGGGCGCGGTGCGCAGCGTCTGCATGATGGAGGCCATCTTGTCCATGCCGCTCAGGCCGGGGAATTCAAAGGAATCGGTCTTGTTCAGATACCGGCCGTAGCTGGCATAGATCTCATCCAGCCGCTCCCGCAGGGACGAGCCGACGGAGCGGTAGTAGGCGGCCATTTCGCAGATCAGCATGGAGCTGACGATGGCGTCCTTGTCCCGGACGTAGGGGCCAGCCAGGTAGCCGTAGCTCTCCTCGAAGCCGAAGATGAACCGCTGGACCTCACCGGCCTGCTCCAGCCGGGCGATCTGGTCGCCGATCCACTTGAAGCCGGTGAGCACACTGCGCATCTCCACGCCATAGTGCTTGGCCACCGCGTCTGCCAGGGGGGTGGAGACGATGGATTTCACCGCCACGGGCCGCTGGGGCATGGTGCCGTTTTCGATCCGCCCGGCGCAGATGTAGTCCAGCAGCAGCGCGCCCACCTCGTTGCCGGTGAGCAGCTCATAGCTGCCGTCCTTGCAGCGCACGGCGATGCCCACCCGGTCGGCGTCCGGGTCGGTGGCCAGCATCAGGTCGGCCCCGGTTTTCTTGGCCAGCTCCAGGCCCAGCCGCAGGGCCTCGAAGATCTCGGGATTGGGGTAGGGGCAGGTGGGGAAGTGGCCGTCGGGCTTTTCCTGCTCCGGCACCACGGTGATGTCGCTGATGCCGATGTCATGGAGCACCCGGGTCACCGGCACCAGGCCGGAGCCGTTCAGCGGGGAATAGACCAGCTTCAGCCCGGCGGTCTTGCACAGGCCGGGGCGGACGGCGCAGCCCTTGATGGCGGCGTACAGCGCCTCCTTGCAGTCGTCGCCCACGTAGGCGATCATGCCGGATGCCAGCCCATCCGCAAAGGGAATGTGCTTCGCACCCTCCAGAATGTCGGTCTTCTGGATCTCGTCGTAGATCACCCCGGCGGCGTGATCGGTCACCTGGCAGCCATCGGGGCCGTAGGCCTTGTAGCCGTTGTACCTGGCGGGGTTGTGGGAGGCGGTGATCATAATGCCCGCGTTGGCGTGGTAGTACCGGGTGGCAAAGGACAGGGCGGGCACCGGCATCAGCACGCCATAGATCCGCACTCGGATGCCGTTGGCGGCCAGCACGCAGGCAGCCTCCCGGGCAAACACGTCGGAATTGATCCGGCTGTCATAGGAGACGGCCACCAGCTGGCTGCCCCCCTGGGTCTTGACCCAGTTGGCCAGGCCCTGGGTGGCCTGACGCACGGTGTAAATATTCATGCGGTTGCTGCCTGCGCCCAGCACACCCCGCAGTCCGCCGGTGCCGAATTTCAGCGCGATGGCAAACCGCTCCTTGATCTCGTCCTCGTTCCCGGCGATGCTCTCCAGCTCCGCCGTCAGCGCCGCATCCTCCAGCTTCGCGGCCCGCCAGCGCTTGTAATCGTCCATATACATCTATCTTCACCGATCCTTTTTTGGATTTTGATTTGGAATATGCAATCAAATATAATATAAAGCATTTCCACCCGCTTGTCAACGTGCGATACCAAAATCCCCCTCCCCGACCGCACACGCTGCGATTCTGTTTGTAGGGGAATCGTCCCCTGCAATCGCGATAGGGTGCGTTCCATTCAACGTACGGGGGGCAAGGCCCCCATTGACAGGGTTCCGTCCGCCTGATAAAATGAGGGAAAAAGGAGCGCGATGCTTATGAGGCGGATGGGGGCGCTGCTGGCGCTGCTGGCGGTGCTGTTGGCCGGGTGCGCGCCGGGGAGGCAGGTGTATGAGGCCACCTTCCTGGATGTGTTCGACACCGTTACCACCCTGCGGGGATACGACGTTTCCCGGCAGACGTTTCAGACCCGGGCGGAGCAGGTGCACGAGGCGCTGCTGGAATACCACCGGCTGTTTGATGTCTATACGGATTTCCCCGGCGGCCTGAAGCGGGTCAATGACAGCGCGGGCATCGACCCTGTGGCGGTGGAGCCGGAGATAATCGCCCTGCTGAAGGACTGCCGGCAGGCTTATGATCTTACCGGGGGCCGGGTGAACGCGGCCATGGGCAGCGTGCTGTCCCTGTGGCACGATGCCCGGGAGGCGGGCCTGGCCGACCCGGACCATGCGGCCCTGCCGGACCGGGCGGCGCTGGAGGAGGCGGCAAAACACATTTCCTTCGACACGGTGCAGCTGGACGAGGAAGCGGGCACGGTGTACCTGGCCGACCCCGCCCAGCGGCTGGACGTGGGGGCCATCGCCAAGGGCTGGGCCGCTCAGCGGGCGGCCCAGCTGCTGCCGGAGGGCTATGTGCTCAGTGTGGGCGGCAATGTGTGCACCCGGGGCGTCAAGCCGAACGGGAGTCGCTGGATGATCGCCGTCCAGTCCCCGGAGCAGGGGGCGGGCAACCTGTGCGTGACGGCCCTCTCCGGCCAGTGCCTGGTCACCAGTGGAGATTATCAGCGCGGCTACACCGTGGACGGGAAGCGCTATCACCACATCATCGACCCCGATACCCTGATGCCGGCTTCCTTCTGGCGCAGTGTGACGGTGCTGGCCCAGGATTCCGCCCTGGCGGACTGCCTGTCCACCGCCCTGTTCCTGCTCCCGCTGGAGGAGGGCAAGGCCCTGGCCGCCCAATGCGGCGCGGAGGCCATGTGGGTGGATGCCGGGCTGAACGTCACCCAGACCCCCGGCTTTGCCGCCGTTGTGCAGTAAAATACCCCGATGCGGCGCGTAAACCGCATCGGGGTGCTCTTTTATGCTCAGGCGATCAGACACAGGTCAGGGAGGCACACGGCGTCCCGCCAGCTGTTGATGAAGGTCATGGCCGCCTTTTCCTCCATGGCGCTGTCCCCTGCCATCAGGGCAGGGTCGCCGTACTGGTTGGAGGTGGTGAAGTAGTAAGCCGTGGAGCCGTCACCCGCGGCATCCGTGGTGTACAGGCCGTTCAGGAACCGCAGCGTGCCGCCGGAATACTGCATCACGCTGTAACAGCTGCTGGCCGCGCCGTTGGAGCCCTCCAGGAAGAGCCTGCCGTCGTTCATCAGGTACAGCCGGGCGCGGACGGTGGAACGGGAGACGCTCACCGGCGCGCCGTTCTGGAGGGTGAAGATCTCAAATAAAAACGTGTCCTGAGGAATGTCGTAGCCGATACCGGCGATGATCAGCTCGTCGGTGCCGTCCCCGTCCAGATCCTGGGTGGCGTAGCCCACGTGGGCGGCGTAGAGGATCATTTCGCTGATGTCGTACTGGTAGGCAACGCTGTCCCCCTCGTCCTTGCGGGCCAGGGCAGTGCGGTATCTTTCGATCACCGCGTCATAGGCCCCCTGGCTCTGGGCCACGGTGATCAGCGCCGCCTGACTGGTGACGGAGCCGCCGGGGCCGTCAAACCTGGCCCGGGCGGACCAGCCGTTGAGGGACAGGGGCACATTCTCCAGGGTGATCGTATCCTCCTTGGAGATGTCCAGCAGCAGGCCGGGGTGCATGGTCATGGTGTCCGTGACGGAGTACACCGCCCCCTCCGGGGACAGGAACTCCCAGGTCAGGATGCTGGCCCCCTCCGCACGGGCCACGAACCAGGTCTTTCCGCCGGGAGCCAGCTTCTCCCCGGTGGGGTCCTTGGTCACCACCGGCGGCTGGGCCGGGGCGTCCGTCGCCTCCGTGGGCGGCTGGGTCGTCTGCGTTATTTCAACCGTTGTCTCCGGCGCTGTTGCCTCCGGCGCGGCCGGGGAGGCGCACCCGCACAGCAGCACCGCCGTCAGCAGCGCGGCAATCCATTTTTTCAATCCGATCCACTCCTTAACTTACGGCCGCACCGTCTTGCCGCCCCCTTTGGGGGTGGTGCTCCGCGCAGCGAATCAAGATAGCAATGATTGCCGATGGCAATCATACTTCTGCTTCGTGCCGCGATAGCGGCAAAGGGGGTGCCGTTGGTATTTTTGACCTGTTACCGTTCAACGAACCACACCCCCTCAGTCTTGCTTTGCTCGACAGCTCCCCCATCGGGGAGCCAAGGGATCAATCCTTTGCCTTGGGGTATTCGTTGCACAGCAGGCGGTAGGGGGGCTCGTCCTCCTCGATGGTGGGGAAGCGGCCCACGGGGGGATTGAAGCGGTTGTCCGTGTTGTCGTCGTTGCACTGGCTGACCTCGCCCAGCAGCACCGGGCCGGTGCCCTCCTCCACGGAGAAGTCATGGTACAGATACTGCTGCACATGGATGCTCTCGCCGGGGGTCAGGCGGATCTGAGTTCCGGCGGGCACGGTGTAGGTGCGGCCGTCGGTATGGACGGTGACATCGCTCTTGTAGTCGATCTCCTCGTCGGGCAGGCTGTTGTATACCCGGATCAGCACGTTTCCGCCGCCCCGGTTGATGATGTCCTCGGTTTTGTACCAGTGGAAATGGTTAGGGGCGTACTGCCCTTCCTTCAGGTACAGCAGCTTTTCGGCATAGACCTTGGGGTACTTGTCCGCCATCTTGCGGTTGCCGTTGCGGATGGTGATGAGGGAGAAGCCGAACTTATCGAAATTGCCCATGCCGTAGTCGGTGATGTCCCAGCCCAGCATGCAGTCGCGCACCTCGTCGTATTCGTGGCCGATGCTCTGCCACTGCTCCGGAGTGAAATTGCAGAAGGGAGGCAGGTAGCAGCAGTGCTTGGCGCACATGGCCTCCAGCTCCTTCAGCGCCTTGTTGATTTCGGAACGCTTCATAAGAGGGAACCCCTTTCATATTTCTTTACATAAATATTATACCTGATTTTTGGGGAAACGCAAGAGAAAAGTGACTGTTTGCCCCTTATTCCGCCGCATATTCCGGCAAGGGCGTCTGGGTCTGCCACAGGGCCAGCAGGGTGCCGGAGGCGGCGGTGACGCTGGCGGCCTGGCCCTCAAAGTGATTGCTCACGCCCAGGGGAAAGTCGGCGGTGAGGCGCACCCCCTCCGCCTCGTAGTGCAGCCCCCGGATGGTCACGCCCAGGGCGTCCGCCCCCAGGCAGAAGAGGGAAAAATCCCCCCGCAGCCCGGCGGGAAGCCGCAGCGTGCCGCCCCGGAAGGCGCAGGCCAAATATTCCCGGCCCACCAGGAAGCCGAAGCCCCCGTGGGAGGCCAGATATCCCAGCGTCTGGAAATTCGCCACGGTGTGGTCCAGCCGTTTGCCGTCCAGCCCGCCGTAGAGCACAAAGCGCCGGTAGCCCAATTCCAGGCCCCGCTTCACCGCCAGCATGGAGTCGGTGTCGTCCTTCTCCACCGGGAACACCGCGCTGCCCCGGGGCACATACCCCAGGGAGTCGAAGTCGCCGATGATCTCTTTGGGGGTGATGCCCAGGCGCTGGGTGTGGACCAGGCCGCCGTCGGCGGCAATGACGTGATCCTCCGGCCGGACCGGCTCGATCAAATTGTCAAACTCTGCCGCGCCGAAGATGATGCAGCTGGCCATATCAGCGGACGAACCGGGTGGTCAGGGTGGTGCTCCATTCCTCGCCGGGGGCAAGGATGGCGGCGGCGGGCTTCTTCATCCAATCGGTGCCGCTGCCCTCCATGCTGGGCAGGCTGTTCCAGGGCTCGATGCACACAAACTGGGGCACCCCCGGCTTGCTCCACAGCAGGGTATAGGGGAAATCCTTGATGCTGCACACCACGGCCCGGCCGGTGTCCTTTTCGTAGATGCCCAGGGTATCGGAGCTGAGGTTGGTCATGCAGTGGCTGTCCCCCGCAAAGAGCGCCTCGTCGATGGGAATGCGGTCGATGTTGTCGCCCAGGTAGTAGCAGCTGCCGTGGAGCAGACCCAGGGGCTGGGTGCCCAGGCACAGAGGGGATTCCATCTTGTTAAACCGCAGCTCGTAGTCGGCGTAGGTATGCCGGTCGTCAAAGGGGATGGCAAAGGCGGGGTGGAAGCCGATGCCGAAGGGCATGACCTCCCCGTCCCGGTTCTTCACCGTCAGGGTGTGGTGCAGCTTGTCGCCCTCCAGAGCGAAGGTGGAGGTCAGCCGGAATTCATAGGGGAAGTGGGCCAGGGTTTCCGGGTTGCTGTGCAGCTCCAGCTCCAGGGTGGTGGCCGTCTGGCGCACCCAGTCGTGCTCCATCAGCCGGGCAAATCCATGCTGGCCGGAGGGGTAATCCTGTCCCTTGGCATGGATGATGTCGTCCACCACCTTCCCGGCGTGGGGGAACAGAATGGGCGCGTGGTAGCCCCAGACATTGCTGTCCGCCTGCCACATATGCTCCACCCCGTCGCACTTGCGCACCACGCTCTTCACCTGCGCGCCCCAGGTAGTAACGGTCACTCTCAAAAATTCATTCTCAATGGTATATTCCTGAAAATCCATAATTTTCTCCTTTATAAAGTTAAAATCCAAACCTCCCCTGAAAGGTTTAGCAGGTGTAGCCGTCCTTGACGGCGTACAGCTGCTTAATGCAAAGCTGAGGCGGCGCATCGCGCCGGAGGGGTCAGGCGCGGTACGCAGAATACCAATCGGAATGCACCAAGGCGAATTCGCACAGACCCCTTGCTGCCCCCTTTGGGGGTGGTGCTCCGCGCAGCGAATCAAGATAGCAATGATTGCCGATGGCAATCATACTTCTGCTTCGTGCCGCGAAGCGGCAAAGGGGGTGTTGTTGGTATTTTTGACTTGTTACCATTTAACGAACGACATCCCCTCAGTCAGCCCTTACGGGCTGCCAGCTCCCCCATCGGGGAGCCAAGGTGGACTGTACGGATTCGCCTGAGATTTTATAAAACCATAACTGCCTACCGCAACCCCTCAGCCGCTGCGGCGGCAGCTCCCCTTTCAAGGGCGCTTTGGTGCATCTCCAGAGGGGGGAGCCGAGGTTTACATTACTTCACCCAGAAGTAGATCAGCACCACGATGCCCAGGATGATGCGGTAGACGCCGAAGGCGCTGAAAGAATGGCGGCGGACGTAGGACATCAGCCCCTTGATGACCAGCAGGCTCACAACGTAGGAAACGATGCATCCTACCAGCAGGATCAGCAGATCCATGGCGCCAAAATCCACCCCGGACAGGAAGAACTTCAGCAGCTTGATGCCGCTGGCCCCCAGCATGGTGGGAATGGCCATGAAGAAGCTGAATTCCGCCGCCGCGCCCCGGGAGACCCCCGCCAGGATGCCCCCCAGAATGGTGGAGCCGGAGCGGGAGGTGCCGGGCACCAGGCTCAGGCACTGGCTCAGGCCGATGACCATGGCGGTGGACATGGGAATGTCGTGCACGTCATGGATCCGCATTTCCCGGTGCTCGTTCCGCTTTTCCACCAGAATAAAGGCCACGCCGTAGACGATCAGGGCAATGGACACCACGATCCCGTTGTGCAGGTGGGCGTCCATCCAGTCGTCGAACAGCACCCCCACGATGCCGGAGGGGATGATGGCCGCGATCACCTTGAACCACAGGCTCCAGGTTTGCTTCTTCTGCTGCTCATTTTTCCCGCTGTCAAAGGGATTGAGCTTGCGGAAAAACAGCGCGCACACCGCCAGAATGGCCCCCAGCTGGATCACCACGTCGAACATGCTCTGAAATTCGTCGCTGACGTTCAGGTTGATAAACTCATTCAGCAGGATCAGATGCCCCGTGGACGAAACGGGCAGCCATTCCGTGATGCCCTCCACGATGCCAAAGAGCACCGCCTTCAAAACCTCGATCATTTCTGAACCCTCCTCCTCCGGCTCGCCGCCGATTTGTTCTTAGCTCCCCTATCATACAGGAATCACCGGCACATTTCAATAGCTTTTTAAACCACACCACCGGGACGGGAAAGATTTTTCTTCCCCATCCCGGTGGTGATATTCGGCAGGCGCGGCCGGGCGTTTACCAGGCCAGCATTTTCTGAAACAGAGCCATGTACTTTCCGGCGGGGACGTTCCAGCTGAAGTCCTGGGACATTTCCCGGTGCTGGAGGGCGCGGAAGGCTTCCCGGTTGTTGTTGTACAGGTTCAGGGCGCGCAGGATGGCGGCGAAGAAATCGTCGGCGTTGTAGCTCTGGAAGGTGAAGCCCAGGCCGTCCTCGCCCTGCTCGTTGCAGGGGGGCACCGTGTCCTTCAGACCGCCGGTGGCGTGGACCACGGGCACCGTGCCGTAGCGCATGGCGTTCATCTGGCTCAGGCCGCAGGGCTCGCTCTTGGAGGGCATCAGATAGATGTCGCCGCCGGCGTACAGCCGGGAGGCCAGCCCCAGGTCGAATTTGATCTGGGCGGAGACTTGCTCGGGGAACTGGGCCTGCAGGTCCCGGAAGAAGGCTTCGTACTGCGGCTCGCCGGTGCCCACCACGATCATCTGGGCATCCTGCTCCCACATCAGCCGCCGGGCGATGTAGCACAGCAGATCCAGCCCCTTGTGCCCGGCCAGCCGGGTGACCATCACCATCAGCGGCACGTCGGGCTTCCGGGGCAGGCCCACCTCCGCCTGGAGGGCGGCCTTCACCGCCGCCTTGCCCTGGGCAAAGGAATCCGCGTTATAATGCGCGGGCAGCGCCGGATCGGTCTCCGGGTTGAAGGTGTTCACGTCGATGCCGTTGGTGATGCCCGTCAGCTTCCAGGAGGCCCCGGCGATGATATTGTCCAGCCCGTGGGCGTAGTAGGGATACATCAGCTCCCGGGCATAGGTCTCAGAAACGGTGGTGAGCATGTCGCAGCACTCGATGCCGCCCTTCATCACGTTCACAGAGTGGTTCATGTCCAGAGCGCCCCGGTAGTCCCAGGGCAGGCCCAGCACATCGTCGAAGAAATTGGCGTTTGCCCAGCCCTGGTATTCAACGTTGTGGATGGTGTACATGATCCGGGTGCCGGGGAACTGAGCGCGGTACATGGCCTTGAGATACACGGGGATCAGGCCGGTCTGCCAGTCGTTGCACTGGATGATATCCGGCACGAAGTCCAGCGCTGCCATGGCGTCCAGGCAGCCCCGGGAGAAGAAGGCGAACCGCTCGCCGTCGTCCATGTCGCCGTAGATGGCCCCGGTGCGGGCACCGAAATAATATTCGCTGTCCAGGAAATAGACCTGCACGCCGTCGCCGCGGCCCAGCAGCTTCATCACGCCGCAGTATTGCTGCCGCCAGCCCAGCCGCACCCGGAACTCGGCCACCTTCTCCGTCACATAGGCGGCGTTATGCTTGATTTTATGGTAGTAGGGCAGGAACAGCGCCACCTCGTTGCCGCCGATCCGGGACAATGCGGCGGGCAGCGCCTCCATCACATCTCCCAGGCCGCCGGACTTGGCATAGGGCGCGCCCTCGGAGGCACAAATGGCAATCTTCATACGGTTTCACCTCGCTTGATGACGATGGGGTTGGCATGGGTGCCGAAGAGCCGGGTGCCGGGGGTAACGGTGACGTTCTTATCCAGGATCACGTTCTTCAGCTCGCAGCCCGCGCCCACCGCGCTGTCGTTCATAATGACGCAGTTTTCCACGCTGCTGCCCTCGGCAATGGTCACCTGGCGGAACAGCACGGAATTTTTCACGCTGCCCTCCACGATGCAGCCGTCGGCCAGCACCACGTTTTCCAGCTGGCAGTCCTCGCCGTAGTAGCTGGGCACCCGGCTGCGGACCTTGGTATAGATGGGATGGATGCCGCCGAACAGCCCCTCCCGCACTTCCTTCTTGGTCAGCTCCAGGCTGTGCTCAAAGTATTCCTGGGTGGATTCGTTGAACATCACCACGCCCTCGTGCTGATAGGCGTTGACGGTGACCTTGCGGCTTCTCCAGCCGCCCATCACCAGGTCCCGGTCCATGTGGAAGTAGTTCTTGGCCACCAGGACCCGGACCTCCCGGATCAGCATCTGACGGCTCATCACGTAGATGTCCATGGAGGCCTGGTAGTCCTCCGGGGCGGCATAGTCGCAGACCATGTCCTCCACCTGGCCGTCGCCGTCCAGCTTCAGGGCGAAGTCCATCACCTTCCGGCCGTTGCACACATTCTTGCAGGTGACCACGGTGATGTCCTTGCCGGAGGCAATGTGATCGGCCAGCACCTTGTTCAGGTCCACGTTGGAGAGCACGGCGGAGTCGATCATCACCACATAGTCGTCGTCGCCGAATCCCAGAAAGTCCATGTTGTAATACAGGGATTCCAGCTTGCCCCGGTAGGAGTGGTTGGTGGAGGTGGCGTAGGGGGTCAGGAACTCCAGTCCGCCCTCGCCCAGCTCCAGGCCCCATTCCTCGCCGTCGCCCACGTGGTTCATCAGCGACTGATAGCTGAACCGGGCGATGATGCCCACGTGCCGGATGCCGGCGTAGGCAAAGTTGGAAAGGCCGAAGTCCACCTGGCGGTAACGCCCGCCGAAGGGCAGGGAGGCCAGGGTGCGCTTGTTGGTCAGCTCGCCGATGCTGGCGTCATTGGTAAAGAGAATACCCATTACGTTCATTTCCGTTCCCTCCTTACAGCATGTCGCCCGGGGCCAGTACGGCGTTTTCCTCGATGATGACGCCCTTGCCCGCGACACTGATCTTCTTCTTCTCCTTGGGGCCGAACGCGCCGCCCACCACGGCGTTGCGGCAGACCTTGCTGTCCTCACCCAGGATGGCGTGGCGGACGATGGCGCCCGGCTCCACGATCACGCCGGGCATGACCACGGAGTCCTCGATCAGCGCGCCCTCGCCGATGGTGCAGCCGGTGCTGACCACGCTGTGCCGCACGGTGCCGTAGACCTCGCAGCCCTCGGCCACGAAGGAATTGACGATCCTGGCGGAGGCGTCAATATAGGAGGAGGGGAAGGCGGAGTTGCGGGCGTAGATCTTGGTGCGTTCGTCGCCCCGGATGTTGAAGGCGGGCTCCTTGCCCAGCAGGTCCATGTTGGCCTCCCACAGGGAATTGATGGTGCCCACGTCCTTCCAGTAGCCGTCGAAATTATAGGCCATCAGCTTGTGCCCGTCGGCCAGGAGCATGGGGATGATGTTTTTGCCGAAATCGTTGGAGCTGTCGGGATTTTCTTCGTCGGCGATCAGTGCCTCCCGCATCACCTTCCAGGTGAAGCAGTAGATGCCCATGGAGGCGTTGGTGGACTTGGGCTTCTTGGGCTTTTCCTCGAATTCGTAGATGGTGTTGTCCGGGTTGGTGTTCAGGATGCCGAAGCGGCTGGCCTCCTCCAGCGGCACGTTGCGCACGGCGATGGTGCAGGCCGCGCCGTTCTTCTCGTGGTAGGCCACCATCTTGGAGTAGTCCATTTTATAGATATGGTCGCCGGAGAGCACCACCACATATTCCGGGTCGAACCGATCGATGAAGTCGATGTTCTGGTAGATGGCGTTGGCGGTGCCCTTGTACCAGCCCTGCTTCTTGTCGTGCCGCTCATAGGGGGGCAGCACCTGGGCGCAGCTGTGGGTCTTGTTCAGGTTCCAGGGCTGGCCGTTGCCGATGTACTCGTTCAGCTCCAGGGGCTGATACTGGGTCAGGATGCCCACGGTGTCGATGCCGGAATTGATGCAGTTGGACAGGGGAAAATCGATGATGCGGTACTTGCCGCCGAAGGGGACGGCGGGCTTGGCGGTTTTTTCTGTCAGCACGTACAGCCGACTGCCCTGTCCGCCCGCCAGCAGCATGGCAATGCAGCGTTTTTTCTGAAAATACATGGTCACAGCTCCTTATGTAAATGAATTTGCTACCGTGTCGATGGAGGTGTGGATATAGCACCTCCATGAATAACATATCATATTTTGGCCAAAGAAAAAAGTGACAATTTGTCTAAAATATCGCTGGATTTTTCTACGTCTTGTATAAACCAAATTCTCCTATATCGCAGCGGTATCAACATAGCACCGCACCAACTTGCTGCCCCCCTTGGGGGAAGTGCCGCGCAGCGGCAAAGGGGGTGACGTTGGTATTTTTGACCTGTTACCATTCAACGAACCACACCCCCCTCTGCGACTCGCTAAGAGCCGCCTGACGGCGGTTGCTCGCTTGCATGGCGCCTGCGGGCGCACAAGTCAGCCCTTGCGGGCTGCCAGCTCCCCCATTGGGGAGCCAAGGGCCGTATTATCTTTCGCAGAGCGGCAAAAAAGGGGGCCGCTTCCTGGGAAGCGGCCCCCTTCAAAATTACTTGTTTTCCATTTCCTTCAGGGCGTCCTTGCGGCTGAAGTTGGCGCGGCCCTTCTCGTCGAAGCCCATGAACTTCACGTAGGTCATGTCGCCCAGGTTCAGAACGTCCTCTACCTTCTCCACCCTGCGGTTCTCCAGCTTGGAGATGTGCACCATGCCGTCGTGGCCCGGCGCGATCTCCACGAAAGCGCCGATGGGCAGAATGCGTACCACCTTGCCGTAGTAGATCTTACCCACCTCGGGCACGAAGCAGATGTCGTCCACCATCTTCTTGGCGGCGTAGGCGGCGGCGGAATCCACAGCGGAGATGAACACGGAGCCGTCGTCGTCAATGTCCACCTTGGCACCGGTGTCGGCGCAGATCTTCTGGATGGTCTTGCCGCCGGAGCCGATGACCTCGCGGATCTTGTCCACGGGGATCTTCAGGCTGAGCATCTTGGGCGCGAACTCGGAAACCTCGGGCCGGGGCGCGGCGATGCAGGGCAGCATGATCTCATTCAGGATCTCCAGGCGGGCCTTGCGGCAGCGCTCCAGGGCGTCGGCAATGATCTCCATGGTCAGGCCCTTGTTCTTCAGGTCCATCTGGATGGCGGTGACGCCCTCGGTGGTGCCGGCCACCTTGAAGTCCATCTCACCGTGGAAGTCCTCCACGCCCTGAATGTCGGTGAAGGTTCTCCACTCGCCGGTCTCCTGGTCGGAGATCAGGCCGCAGGAGATGCCGGCCACAGGCCGCTTGATGGGCACACCGGCATCCATCAGCGCCAGGGTGGAGCCGCAGATGGAGCCCTGGGAGGTGGAGCCGTTGGAGGACAGCACTTCGGAGACCACCCGGATGGCGTAGGGGAACTCCTCCACGCTGGGGATCACGGGCAGCAGGGCCTTCTCGGCCAGCGCGCCGTGGCCGATCTCCCGGCGGGAGGTGGAGCGGGCGGCACGGGCCTCGCCGGTGGAATAGGCGGGGAAGTTATAGTGGTGGATATACCGCTTGGTATCCTCCTGATAGATGGTGTCCAGCTTCTGGGCGGCGGACAGGGTGTTCAGGGTGCACACGGACAGCACCTGAGTCTGGCCGCGGGTGAACAGGCCGGAGCCGTGCACTCTGGGCAGTACGCCGACCTCGGCGGCCAGGGGACGGATCTCGTCCATGCCGCGGCCGTCCACGCGCTTGCCCTGGAGCAGCCACTTCTTGACCACCTTCTTCTGCATCTTGTACAGGCAGACCTCAATGTGGGTGTCGAAATCCTCATACTTGTCCGCGAACTTCTCGGCGAAGTCCAGCCGGGCGGCGGTCAGCCGCTCTTCCCGGACGTTCTTGTCGGGGGTATCCAGAGCGTACTCGATCTGATCCAGGCCGTAGTTCATCAGGTCGTCCAGCAGCTCGTGATTCACGGCGGCCTTCTCGAAGGTGAACTTGGGCTTGCCGATCTCGGCTACGATGCCGTTGATGAACTTCACGATCTCCATATTGGTCTCGTGAGCAATGCGGATGGCCTCCAGGACCACGGACTCGGGGGCCTCGTTGGCCTCGGTCTCGATCATGACCACCTTCTCGAAGGTGGAGGAGATGCACACGAAGCAGGAAGAAGCCTCCCGCTCGTCGGTGGAGGGGTTGATGATATACTGGCCGTTCAGGTAGCACACGTTGGTGGTGGCCACAGGCCCGTTCCAGGGCACGTCGGAGGAGGCGATGGCGATGGAAGCGCCCAGGGACGCCACGATCTCCACGGGGTTGTCGTAGTCGTTGGCCAGCACGGTGCAGGTGACCACGGTGTCGTTGCGCAGCTCCTCGTCAAACAGGGGACGCATGGGCCGGTCGATGATCCGGCTGTTCAGGATACCCCGCTCGCTGGGCTTGCCCTCCCGGCGGTTGAAGGAGCCGGGGATGCGGCCCACGGAGTACATCCGCTCTTCAAATTCGATGGTCAGGGGGAAGTAGTCGATGCCCGCCTTGGGGATGGGGTTGGCGGTGCAGGTGGTCAGCACCACGGTGTCGCCGTAGCGGCAGATGCACTCGGCGTTGGCAAGCTCTGCCACCTTGCCGGTCTCCACGGTGAAGGGGCGGCCGCCGATCTCCATTTCGTAAACCTTGTGGTTCGGGAACTGTCTGTGAGTTACCATTGTTTTACCTCCATATAATATAATTTGTTTTTCGGGAGGTTTAGCCATTGAAACTGTCTCCAAAATTCTATTGGGGGACACTTTCAATCGCTAAAACAGCTCCCGTGAAAAAGGCGACAGGTTGCCCCGTCGCCTTTTGGTGAACTTACTTACGGATACCCAGCTTGGCGATCAGGGCACGGTAACGGTTGATGTCCTTATTGGCCAGATAGTCCAGCATCTTGCGGCGCTTACCAACCATCATCAGCAGACCACGGCGGGAGTGGTTGTCGTGCTTATGCACCCGCAGATGCTCGGTCAGCTCATTGATGCGGGCGGTCAGGATGGCAACCTGGACCTCGGGGGAGCCGGTGTCACCTTCGTGGGTCGCGTTGTCCAGGATGACCTGGGTCTTCTTTTCCTTCTGAATCATTGTGTTATCCACCTTTTCATAAATTACCCGTCGGCCAAGTAAGGGTCGGTGAGTCCCGAAACTGAGCCGCAGGCCATAGCCAGCCATAGCCAGCCTGTCCAATATAACATAAGTTTATCCAAATGTAAAGCATTTTCTCACAAAACAAAGATATTTTCTCCCCTCGGTTCCCCCAAAAAGGCCGGAACTCTTGGCGCCCCTGAAAGGGGAGCTGCCGCCGCAGCGGCTGAGGGGTTTGCAGTAGGCACTCACGTCTTCATGAAATCCCAGGCGAATTCGTACCCGCCCCCTTGGCTCCCCGATGGGGGAGCTGGCAGGCCGAACGGCCTGACTGAGGGGGTGTGGTTCGTTGAATGGTAACAGGTCAAAAATACCAACGGCACCCCCTTTGCCGCTATCGCGGCACTTCCCCCAGAGGGGGCAGCAAGAAGGTTGTACGAATTCGCCTTGGTACTTTTCAATTGGTATTCTGCGTACCGCAGGAAACCCCTCCGGCGCGATGCGCCGTCCTCCCCTTTCAGGGGAGGTTTGGGAGGCGCTTACTTCACCTTCAGGATAAATTTGATCACATTCACCGCGCAGCGCTGGGCCTCGGCTCTGGTGACGCCGTTGGGGTCTGCCAGGGAGGCCACCAGGGTGCGCTCCTGGATCTCGCCGGGCATCAGCACGTCCACCTGGGCGCGGATGCGGCAGGCATCGTTGGTAATGGCGGGAAATTCCGGGGCCGCGCCGGGCTGCATCCACCAGTCGGTGATGGTCAGGCCCCGGTAGCCCCATTCGTCGTGGAGAATGTCGGTGACCAGCTCATAGTGATAGTGGCTCCACACGCCGTTGACCAGATTGTAGCTGGTCATCAGGCACCAAGGATCGGACTCCTTGACGGCGATCTCGAAGCCCTTCAGATAGATCTCCCGCTGGGCCCGCTGGGACAGGCGGGAATCGCACTTGTTGCGGTTGGTCTCCTGGTTGTTGCAGGCGAAGTGCTTGGGGCAGGCGGACACGCCCTGGCTCTGGATGCCCCGCACCATGGCGGCGGCGATCTTGCCGGTGAGCAGGGGATCCTCGGAGTAATATTCAAAGTTCCGGCCGCACAGGGGATTGCGGTGGATGTTCATGCCCGGCCCCAGCAGCACCTGGGTGCCCTGCAGAACCATTTCCCTGCCCAGAAGCCGGTACAGCGCCTCCACGCCCTCCGGGTCGAAGGTGCTGGCCAGGCAGGTGCCGCAGGGCAGCAGGGAGCAGGTGCGGCGGATGCGGATGCCGGAGGGGCCGTCGGTGGTGATCACCGTGGGAATGCCCCGCTTTTTCAGCGCTTCGGTGACGCCGCCCAGGCTGCCCGCGTTTCCGGCAGGGCCGGATGGATCGTTCATCAGCCCGAAGCCGTGGGTAATGTCGTCCAGCTCCCGGTCGGGCAGCTGGGCCACGAATTCCTCCGGGGTGCAGCGCCTCGCCTTTACATCCTCAAAGGTGAATTCCGTCTGGCCGGGGGTCAGCTCCTGGGGCAGGTGCGCCAGGATGTCCTGCTTCAGGTTTCGGTTGGCGGTGGGCACCATTTCCATATCCAGCGTGCCGCCCTTGTTCACCATACGGCAGAAACCGTGCTCCGGCCGGACGGCGTTGCATTCGTGCAGCTGCCGGACGACCTCCGGCCCCTGCTTGACGATGCACACCACCGCCTTCACATCCCGTATGCTGGTACCCGCCTGGACGCAGTAGTTCCCCGCCTCCAGCACGAAGGCGTCCTTGTGCCCGGTGCAGCCGGTGTCGTCGAAGCTGGCGAGGGAGGCAAGGTCAAAGGAGACATCCACCACCTGCTGCTGCCCCGGCCGGAGCAGGCCGGTCTTTTTGAATCCGGCCAACACCCGCTTGGGATTCCCCAGCGTGCCGCAGGGCAGGTCCACATAGACCTGCACGACCTCCCGCCCGGCCTCGTCGCCCACGTTCTCCACGGTGGTGTTCACCGTGACCTGGTTGCCGCTGACGGCGGCCTGGCTGCTCAGGCGGAACCGGGTGTAGCTCAGGCCGAAGCCAAAGGGATACAGCACCCTGTCCGGGGCGAAGGTCTCAAAATAGCGGTAGCCCACGTAAATATCCTCGGTGTAGGCGTTGAAGGCCATGGCGCCGAAGCTCTGGCTGGAGGGGTAGTCCTCGTATTTGACGGCGATGGTGTCCGTCAGCTTTCCGCTGGGATTGACCGCGCCGGTGAGCACATCGGCCAGGGCCGTACCGCTCTCCATGCCGCCCTGCCAGGCGTACACGATGGCGGTGAGTTTATTTTCATAGTCCCGCGTCCAGCTCATGTCGATGACGTTGCCGCAGTCCATCACCAGGCAGACGCGGTGGAAATAGGTGGCAACCACATCCAGCATGGCCTTTTCCCGGTCGGTCAGATAGTAGCTGCCGGGCTTGAGCACATTCTCCCGAGATTCTCCGGCGGCCCGGCCGATGACCACCAGCGCCATGTCGCAGCGCAGGGCGGCAGCCGCCACGTCCTCAGCCTTCAGGGGCATTTCGGGATTGCTCATGGGCCAGTGGGCCCAGTAGCCCTCATCGGGCACGTTCCGGGGCCGGCTGCACCAGGTCTCATACTGGGAGGCCAGAATGCCGTCCACCTTCACCCCATGCTCCAGCAGCCCCTCCATCAGGTTACGCCGGTAGGGGGACACCACGTCGCCGCCGCTGCCGTAGCCCACGGTGAAGTAATTCACCGCGCTCCGGCCAAACACCGCAACCCGGGTCTGCCCGGTAATGGGCAAGGTCTTGTCCTCATTTTTCAGCAGCACGATGCCGTCCGCCGCCATGGCCCTGGCCTGCGCGGCGATCTCCGGCACCGCCAGCCTGCCGCTCCCCTCCGTCCGATTCAAGTCCTGCTCCAGCCCCGTCCTGTGAATCCGGCTGAGCACAAACCGTGCCGCCTTATTGAATAATTGACTCATATCAAAACACCGATCCTTTCCTGGGTGTGGATTACTTCCCCCCTCATTTTACCGTGAAAACCCGCCCAGGTCAACCGGGAAAACGCATCCTTCACGACAATTGCAGATGGAACGCACCCCGTCGTGATCGTCCCCCACAAACAAATTCGCGGCCTTCCCAAAAAACGCTTTACAATTCCCGAGGCATTTGATATACTCGCTCTGATGAAAGGGAGTAAGGGGCGGCGTCCTGACCCGGTGGGGTGGGGGAGCCGCTGCATGGCAGCGTCATCACGGCAGGAATGCCCGATGCCATGTGTTCGCTTGAGACTTTTGTCGCAGACAGAGTGCTGTGGCAAGAGCCTTTTTTTCTTGCCTCGGCGGAAAGATCGCTTTATAAGGAGGAAAGAAACGGCATGAATTTTTTAAACGCTTTCGTTGGTTTGTTTTCCAATTTCGGGAACCTGACCTGGCAGATGGCGGTGATGTGGGGAATCGGGGCCTTGCTCATCTATCTTGCCATCGCAAAAAAGATGGAGCCGAGCCTGCTGCTGCCCATGGGGTTTGGGGCCATCCTGGTCAACCTGCCCCTCTCGGGAGCCATCACCCAGGGGGCGGTCATTGGCCCCGTCTCCGCCCTGTTTGAGGCGGGGATGTCCAATGAGCTGTTCCCACTGCTGCTCTTCATCGGCATCGGGGCCATGATCGATTTTGGCCCGCTGCTGGAAAAGCCGTGGCTGATGCTCTTCGGCGCGGCGGCGCAGTTCGGCATCTTTTTCACCCTGTTTTTGGCGGGCTTCTTCTTCGATCTGCGGGACGCTGCCTCCATTGCTGTGATCGGCGCGGCGGACGGCCCCACCGCCATCTTCGTGGCAAATACCCTCCATTCCCGATACCTGGGGGCCATCATGGTGGCCGCTTACAGCTACATGGCGCTGGTGCCCATCGTTCAGCCACCGGTGATCCGGCTGCTGACCACCAAAAAAGAACGCCTGATCCGGATGTCCTACCAGAAGTCCAGCGTCAGCCGCCTGACCAAGATCCTGTTTCCCATCGTGGTCACCGTGATCGCGGGCATGGTCGCCCCGTCCAGCGTGGCGCTGGTGGGCTTTCTGATGTTCGGCAATCTGCTGCGGGAGTGCGGCGTCCTGAATGCGCTGAGCGAGACGGCCCAGAATGTGCTGACCAATCTCATCACCATTGTGCTGGGCCTGACCGTGGCCGGACAGATGACCGCCGACAAATTCGTCCGCCCGGACACCCTGCTGATCCTTGCGCTGGGCCTGGTGGCCTTCGTCTTTGACACGGCGGGCGGGGTGCTGTTCGCGAAGCTGCTCAATCTCTTCCTGCCGGAGGGCAGGAAGCTGAATCCCATGATCGGCGCGGCGGGCATTTCCGCCTTCCCCATGAGCGGCCGTGTGGTCAATAAGATGGGCTTGCAGGAGGATAACCAGAATTTCCTGCTGATGTATTCCATCAGCATCAACGTTTCGGGCCAGATCGCCTCCGTGATCGCGGGCGGGCTGATCCTGACCCTGATGGGATAAGTCAATTGTGCACCCTTGGCTCCCCGGTGGGGGAGCTGGCAGCCCGTAAGGGCTGACTTGTGCGCCCGCAGGCGCCATGCAAGCGAGCAACCGCCGTCAGGCGGCTCTTAGCGAGTCGCAGAGGGGGTGTCGTCCGATGAATGGTAACAGCTCAAAGTCACCAACAACACCCCCTTTGCCGCTACCGCGGCACTTCCCCCAGAGGGGGCAGCAAGGCGGTGCGGCCTTAATTTGGATAGAAGGGAGGTAATAAAATGCTGCATCTTTCATCGTGGAGGGCCACGCTGCCCATGATGGCCGCCGGGATGGCCGGTACCGTTCTGGTCATCGGCGTCATCGTGCTTGCCGTGATGCTGCTGAACAAGCTGACCCGCAAGAAGTAACAAAAGGCCCCATGTCCGTTCACCCTCCCGGTGCGGACATGGGGCTTGATGTTTAAGCGACGCACTACCTCGCTGCCCCCTCTGGGGGAAGTGCCGCGGTAGCGGCAAAGGGGGTGCCGTTGGTAATTTTGAGTTACTCCCATCCAACGAACAACACCCCCTCTGCGACTCGCTAAGAGCCGCCTGACGGCGGTTGCTCGCTCGCATGGCGCCTGCGGGCGCACAAGTCAGCCCTTACGGACTGCCAGCTCCCCCATCGGGGAGCCAAGAGGGCGGTCACACCTCCCGGTTGAGGACCTTGTAGACAAAATCCATGTCCAGCCCGCCCCGGACGGCGTCGGCCAGACGGTCATATTGCTCCTGCTTGTAGGCATCCGGGTCGAAAACGGTGAGCCTGCCGGGGTCGATGCCCTTTTTGGCGGCCAGGCCGCGCACCAGGGCCTGGGCGATGCCCGCCCCGTCGAAGATGCCGTGGATGTAGCTGCCGTAGACGTTGCCGCTGCACTGGATGGCGTCGCCCCCGCGCTGGCTGCGGCCCATGTGAATTTCATAGCCGGTGTAGCCCAGGCCCGTCAGGCCGTGAAGTGCGCCGGGAATTTCTCCAAAGGTACCGCTCACCTGGCGCTGCACCTTTTCCCCCGCAAATACCGTATCCATATCCAGCAGCCCCATGCCCTGAATCTCCGTCACCCCGGCGGCCTCCACCCCCTCCGGGTCCCGGATGGTGGAGCCAAGCATCTGGTAGCCGCCGCAGATACCGAAGAGGATGCAGCCCCGGGCAGTCTGCTGGCAGATGGCCGCCTCCAGGCCGGACTGGCGCAGCCAGAGCAGGTCGGCAATGGTGCTCTTGGTGCCGGGCAGGAGGATCATATCCGGCTGGTGCAGCTGGTCCGGCCGCTGGATGTAGCGCACGGACACATTGTCAAACCGCTCCAGGGGGGACACGTCGGTGAAGTTGGAGATGCGGGGCAGCTTGATCACCGCAATGTCAATGTCCTTGCGCGTGTCCCCGGTCTGGAACCGGGTGGACAGGCTGTCCTCGTCGTCGATGTCCACGTGGACGTAGGGCACCACCCCCGCCACGGGCACACCGCAGATTTTTTCCAGAATGTCGATGCCCGGCTGCAAAATGGCCCGGTCGCCCCGAAATTTATTCACAATGGTGCCCTTGACCCGCTTCTGCTCCTGGGGCTCCAGCAGGGCAATGGTGCCGTACAGCTGGGCGAACACGCCGCCCCGGTCGATGTCCCCTACCAGCAGCACCGGGGCGTCCACCAGCTCCGCCAGGCCCATGTTTACAATGTCCGTGGCCTTCAGATTGATCTCCGCCGGGCTGCCTGCGCCCTCGATGACGATGATGTCGTATTCCTGTTCCAGGCTGCGGTAGGCCTCCATCACCGCCGGGATGAAGTCCCGCTTGCGCCGGTAGTATTCCATGGCCCGCATGTTGCCCTGTACCCGGCCGTTGACGATCACCTGACTGCCCACGTCCGTGGTGGGCTTGAGCAGGATGGGGTTCATCCGCACGTCCGGCGCGATGCCCGCCGCCTCCGCCTGCACCACCTGGGCACGGCCCATTTCCGCGCCGCTGGCGGTGATGAAGGAATTGAGCGCCATGTTCTGACTTTTGAAGGGGGCCACCCGGTAGCCGTCCTGCCTGAAAATGCGGCACAGCCCCGCCGCCAGCAGGCTCTTGCCCGCGTTGGACATGGTGCCCTGAATCATGATGTTCTTAGCCATTGAGAATCTCCTTTATTGCGTCCAGCAGGCGCTGGTTCTGCTCCGGCAGCCTTACCGCCGTGCGATACCACCCCGGCTCCAGGCCGGGATAATTGGCGCAGTCCCGGATTTGCAGCCCCCGCTCCAGCAGTGGCTCCCCCAGCGCACGGGGGGAGAAAAACAGCAGAAAATTGGTGCGGGAGGGGATCACCGTCAGCCCCAGCGCCTCCAGCCCCGCCGCCAGAAGCGGCCGCTGGGCGTGGATGATCGCCCTGGCCCGGTCCAAAAATTCCCGCTGCCCCAGGGCGGCGATCCCCGCCATCTGGGCGGGAATGGATACGTTCCAGGCCTGGGTGGCGCGGCCCATCCGGGTCAGCAGCGCCGGGTCGGCGCACAGGCAGTAGCCCAGCCGCAGCCCCGCCATGCCGTAGCTCTTGGTAAAGGCCTTCAATAAGAGCGTCCGCTCGCCGTCCCGCAGCCGCCGCGCCAGGCTCAGCCCCTCGCCCCCCTGGGTCAGGTCCAGGAAGCACTCGTCGATGAACAGGAAGATGCCCTTCCGGACGCAGATGTCCCGGATTTCCTCCAGCAGCACCGGATCGATCACCTGGCCGGTGGGATTGTTGGGGTTGCAGAGCAGAAGCATATCCCCGCCGAAGCCCTCCAGCACGGGCAGGAACCGCTCCGTCAGGGCGAAATCCTCCGATTGCTCCATGAAATAGAATTCCGTCTCGCATCCCGCTGCCTCCAGCGCGGTGCGGTACTCCGAGAAGGAGGGCACGGGCAGCAGCGCCCGCTTCGGCCCCAGCGCGGCGCACAGGGAGAAGATCAGCTCCGCCGCCCCGTTGCCGCAGAGCACCCGCTCCGCGGGCACCCCCTCGAATTCCGCAATGGCTCCCACCAGCGCCCGGCAGTAGGGGTCCGGGTACTGGCTCAGCAGGGGAAGGGAATCCCGCACCGCCTCCTTCACCGCCTCCGGCGTCCCCAGGGGGTTGATGTTGGCGGAAAAATCGATCTCCACCGCCTTGGAATAAACCTCACCCCCGTGGGGGTTGGGAATGTTGTACAGCATGCAGTTATCCTTTCAAAAAACCAGGCAGCGTGCCCCAACGCACAGGAGCAGCATCAGGATGGCGGCCCCGTACATCAGGCGGCAGCTTTTGGGGATGTCCTCGGGGGTGATTTCCCGCAGGGGGTCGCCGATGTATTTTTTGCGGTGCAGCACCCCGTGGTAGCTGGCGTCCCCGGCCAGCCGCAGGCCCAGCAGACCGGCGCATACGGATTCGGTCTGGGCGGAATTGGGACTGGCGTGGTTATAGCGGTCCCGCCGGAAGATTTTCCAGCCGTTTTTTACGTCCATGCCCAGAATGCCCCCGGCGGCCAGCATCAGCACCGCGCACAGCCGGGCGGGGATAAAGTTGAAGATGTCGTCCATGTGGGCGGGAATGCACCCCACATTTTTGTAGGGCGGCTCCACATAGCCCAGCATGGAATCCATGGTGTTCACCGCCTTGTAGACAAAGCCCAGCGGCGCGCTCCCCAGGGCGATGAACAGCAGGGGAGCGATCACCCCGTCGGAGGCGTTCTCCGCCACCGTCTCCACCGCCGCCCGGGCCACGGCGGCGGCGTCCAGCTGCTCCGTGTCCCGTCCCACGATCATGGAGACCGCTTGGCGGGCCTGCGGAAGGGTGCCGGTTTTCAGGGCGCGATAGACCTTCATGCTCTCGTCGCGCAGCGACCGGGGGGCGATGATCTGCCAGCACATGATGCCCTGCACTCCCAGCGCCAGCCAGGGGGAAACCAGGCCGCACACTCGCAGGATGCCCCAGGGGATCAGGCCGCTGACCGCCGCGGTGACGAGCCAGATCAGCCCGCCCGCGGTCCGCTCCCCGGCCACGGTTTTGGGCAGCAGGCGGCGGAAAACCCGCTCCAGCCCCGAAATAAGCTTCCCGATGAGCACCACCGGGTGGGGCAGCCGGTGAGGGTCGCCCAGAAAACAGTCAATGAAAAATCCGATCAAAAGCGCCATGGCAATACGGTCCATTTGCAACGCCTCCAAAGCATGAAAAAGCGGGGGGAGTGGGCAAACTCCCCCCGGAGGAAATCACGCAGCCTGGTCCCCGGGAGGGCAATCCGGGCATTGACAAGGGGGAACGCCAATACCGGCACCCGGGAAACAAAAAGCCGCGGCAGCACCAAAGCCGCCGCAGCCGATTTTCTGCGCCAAAAGCAGCCGCGCTCCGTACTTGCAGAGCGGCAGCACATCACCCATCCTTAGCAGTTATCCTGACTTCACGCATCCATGGCCGCCGCACCGCCTTCTCAGGAAATTCCCAATGACCGGCTTTCGCCCTGTGCGGCCGCCTCCTCGCTTACAGTGGCGGTACCGTTCGGGATTTGCACCCGATTCCCTATTCTCCCCCAAGATCTGCCCGACATTGGAGGCACTAAGATGGTTATTTACTTTCTCCGTAACCATAGCACAATTTGCCGCCGATGTCAATTAAAAATCAGGAATAAAGCCCCGGTCCGCCGATTCGGCCTCCTGGGTGAAGCCCTCCAGCTCGTTCAGGTACATCCAGCTGAGCACCGCGTCATATTCCTCGTCGGTGATCCGCCGGTCATAGGGCGCGCCCAGGCCGCCCATGGGGGTGTACTGCCGCATCAGGCTCACCAGCACCTGGCCGGGGCGGAAATGCTCCCCGATCCAGTCCAGCACCCGCAGGGAGTTTTCCACCTGCCCCGGCAGGATCAGATGGCGGATGATCACCCCCCGGGTGACCCGCTCCCCCTGCCACTGGACGCTGCCCACCTGGCGCACCATCTCCCGGATCGCCCGGGCGGCCACCGGGAAATAGTCCGGCGCGCCGGAGAGCGCCCCTGCCAGGGCGGCATCCGCGTATTTCAGGTCGGGCAGATAGATGTCGATTTTCCCCTCCAATGCCCGGAGGGCCTCCACCCGCTCGTAGCCGCCGCAGTTGTATACCACCGGCACCGGCAGCGGCCGCTCCAGCGCGGGCAGAATGGTGGGCAGAAAATGGGTGGGGGTCACCAGGTCGATGTTCTCTGCCCCTTGGTCGATGAGGGCTTCCATCATCTGCCGCAGCTGGGCACTGTCGGTGGGTTTGCCCACCGCCCCGCCGCTGATGGCGGCATTCTGGCAGTACCGGCAGCGCAGGGTGCAGCCGCCGAAGAAGATGGCACCGCTGCCGCCGTTTCCTGCCAGCACCGGCTCCTCCCATTGGTGAAGCATGGTTTTGGCCACCAGCGCCTGGTCGGGGCAGCCGCAGAAGCCCCGCTCCCCCGCCGTCCGGTTCACGCCGCACTCCCGGGGACATAGGCGGCAATTCTCATAGCTTATTTCCATGGGCACCTCTTTTTACACATCAAACGCGCCGCAAAGCGCCTCAGCCGTCCTCTTCGGAGGCACTGACAATACCAGGAGTATACCGACCCCGCCAACGGAAGTCAATCCCCACTGAAAAAAATAAAATTCAATCGTCCCCACAAACAAAGTGTTTCCGATCAAAAGCCTTGTTGAATCCCCTTTTCCGTGATATAATCATCCAAAACAGGAAGCAGCGAGGAGAATCGACGTGCTGGAAAAGAATGCAGTTTACGAAGCCCTGGTCACCGACTATACCGCAGAGGGACAGGGCATTGCCCATATTGAGGGTATCACCGTTTTCATCCCCAATGCCATTGCCGGGGAGCGGGTGCGGGTGCGCATTGAGGCAGTACGAAAAACCTGGGCAGCGGGAAAAATCACCGAGCTGCTGGAAAAATCCCCCCATCGGGTGAACCGTCAATGCCCCGTGGCCAAGCTCTGCGGCGGCTGTGACTTCTGGCACATGGACTATGCCGAGGAGACCCGCCTGAAGGCCGCCCGGGTGCGGGACTGCCTGAACCGGCTGGCCGGGGAGAAGCTGGATGAGGTGCCCATCCTGGCCGCGCCGGACTGCCGCGGCTACCGCAACAAGGCCCAGTATCCCGTGGCCAGCAAAAAGGGCCGGGCCTACGCCGGGTTCTTCCGGGCGGGCACCCACGACGTGGTGGAAAATTCCCGCTGTCTGATCCTCCCCCAGGAGACGGACCAGGTGAAGGACGCGGTGATCGACCATGTTAACCAGTTCCGCGTCCCCGTCTATGATGAGACCGCCCACACCGGCCTGCTGCGGCACATCTATGTCCGCCGGGGGGCGGTATCCGGGCAGATTTTGGTATGCCTGGCGGTCAACGGCCGCACCCTTCCCCATGCGCCGGAGCTGGTGGAGCGGCTGAAGAAGATCCCCGGCTTTGCCACCCTGGTGCTCAGCGTGAACACCAAAAAGGGCAACGCCGTTCTGGGCGATGAATTCATCACCCTTTATGGCCCCGGCTTCATCGAGGATACCCTGTGCGGCCTGAATTTCCGCCTGTCCCCCCGCTCCTTCTACCAGGTGAACCATGCCCAGGCGCAGCGGCTGTATCAGGCTGCCATCCAACTGGCAGACATCTCCAAGGAGGATTTGGTGCTGGACCTCTATTGTGGTGTGGGAACTATCACCCTGGCCATGGCGAGTGCTGCCGGAAAGGTCATGGGCGTGGAGGTCGTGCCCCAGGCCATTGAGGATGCCAAGGACAACGCCGTGCGCAACGGCATCGGAAATGCGGAATTTTTCTGCGGAGACGCGGGAGAAGCTGCCCTGGCACTGGAGGCAAAGGGCATCCACCCCGATGTCATTACCGTTGACCCGCCCCGCAAGGGCCTGAACGCCGACACCATCGAGGCCATCACCCGCATGAGTCCCAGGCGGCTGGTGTACGTCAGCTGTGACCCCGCTACCCTGGCAAGAGACCTCGCCCTGCTAAAACAGCGTGGCTTCCGGGTGGAAAAGGCCATGGCGGCAGACCTGTTCCCCAGATGCAGCCATGTGGAAAGTATCTGCTTATTAACACGGAGAAAAGAAGAAAAATAACTGTAAATTATATATATTAGCTTAAATATAAGCTAAAAATGTTCGGAATATAAAAACTGTTTTTTCTGATTTCCACCCGTTTTCCACCCATTGAACCATGCAAATGCTTTTATAGATGATATTCAGGAATCCCTGGATTCAGGCATGAATGGCCATATTTCCAAGCCGATTAACATGGAGGAATTAATCGATACTATCACTAAATACATTAAACACGATTAGGAAAACAAAGAAGTTAATTCTGATAAAAAGTTTGCACTGGTCTTGCGGATGCGAAAGCGCAAGTTTCCTATGATTATGATACGGGTCGCATCACCACATTTCTTATCAGCACCCAGCACCAGGAGGACACCTCTGTTATGGATATTTGATATAAGGCAACACCGCGCAATTGTGTCTGCGAGCCGCAGCCGTCTTTTTGCCCCACTTCTTCAGTTTGAATTGAGCCAAAAATCCAGGCTGGGGCTTCTTGCCAAATTGTGCGGTGTTGCCATAATAATTAGAACCATTGATGCTTTTTTATAGGAGGATAATTTTATGCTTATAATACAGGAAATATTAGGATACTTTTTGATAGGAATAATAGGAATGGTAATCTTGTCAGTCTGCTATTTGCCAATTTATTTTATACTGAGAAAAAGAATACCTTTATCACGCCAGATTGTTTATTTTTTGCTTGGCGTCTGCGTTTTGGTTATCTGTACAGCAACATTTTTAGAATGGATAATTGCCTGTGTGTTAGATGGCAGGACGGTAATTGCTGCGGAGCGTTCACTAAATCTTATACCATTTCAGTTTATTACCGAAACTTGGGCTATGGGAGCACGGAAACAAATAACACAAACGATAGCAAATGTAGTGATGTTTCTGCCATTAGGCTTCGTTTTCCCTGTTGCGTTTAAGAAAGCACGGACTTTCTGGAAAACTACAGTCTATATGATGCTCTTTTCCTTTTTTATAGAGTTTGTGCAATACTTTATTGGCAGATCAGCAGATATTGATGACCTTATGCTTAACACGTTGGGAGGGATACTTGGTTATCTTGTCTTTTATGTCTTTTCAAAAATGTTCAAAGACAAAAAGTTGTGGAAAAAGTTAAACGGAATAGCTTTGTAGGAATTTCGTAAAAAATTCAAGAGAAAATTAGTAGAATACCTTTTGATGAAACAAATAAATAGCACTCTTGTTATTGGTACAATTATAGTACCGAAAGAAAAATCCACGACATGACATTAAGGCTTGACGGATTGTATGATACGATTGCCGAGTTGGAAGAACGGATTGAAGATGCAAAGCTGAGAAAAAGTTCTATCGAAATGGAAGCAATCACTCTGGACAATATTTACAAGCTTATGCTGAATTTCGGAAAGCTCTATGATATAATAAGTGACGAGGAAAAGAAAAGCCTTATAACTTATCTAATAAAGGAAATTCAGATATATCCTAATGGAGAGTCAGAGATGCCTTTGAAGTCGATAGAGTTTAATTTTCCGATATATCGTGATGGACAAGAGGTAATCAAAGAGGCGTTGAAGCACTTCGGAATGATTTAGTTCAATATAAGATTCGGCAGGCAGGTCTATTCAAGAAAAAGAGTAGACTTGCCTGCTTTTTATGCGCTCTATAGCTACAATCATATGTTATCAGAGTTTTCCTAATAGAACCTGAACAGCCACACAAAACGGCTGTGCTGTGAGACATCATCGGTTCATTTTCCATACGTTTTAGGCATATTTTGACATAAGATATGTTGAGTTGACGCAGAAAATCTGCTATAATCATTCTAATTCAAACGAGGTGAAGGAAATGGAGCTAAGAGCCTTAAAGTATTTCCTGATGGTGGCAAGAGAAGAAAATATAACCAAAGCAGCACAGCTCCTGCATATGACGCAGCCTACCCTCTCCAGACAGCTCATGCAGCTGGAGGAAGAATTGGGAGTGCAGCTATTTCACCGTGGAAAACACAATGTCACTCTGACCGAGGACGGGATGCTGCTGCGTCGGCGGGCGCAGGAGCTGGTTTCTCTGTCCGAAAAAACGAAGATGGAACTGCAGCACAAGGAGGAAATGCTACGCAAAGTAGCATAAAAAGCCGAAATGTAATCCCTACTTGCTTGTAATGCAAAACCCATTTTCCTATACTTGAATCTGCCAACGAGAATGGCGGAAGCTGCTTCATATCAAGTGAAGCAGTCAAAAAATTTTATGAATAAACAAGGAGGTCACAGGTATGACACTTGCAGAAAAACTGAAATCCATCCGCAAGCAAGCAGGAATGTCACAGGAGCAGTTGGCAGAGAAGCTGGGTGTTTCAAGGCAAGCGGTTACGAAATGGGAAACAGATGCAGGTATCCCCGATATAGAAAATGTTATGGCAATCTCGGCGTTGTTTAATATTTCTATTGATGATTTGCTTTCCAATGAAAAGGCAGCAAAACAATCGACCGATTACCTGTTTGAAAGCATCACCGAGTATGATATTGACGAGCCCAAACGCTTCGATATGAAGTTTGGAGGAGCAAAGCAATTTATATTGTCGGGCAGTAAGAGTGAAAAAATCCGTGTCCGTCTGGCATCGAATACTCTTTCCACACTACAAAGTGATTTCAAAGTCAAAATTGATGACATCAGAAAAAGGATTGATGTGGATGTAAACCGTAGAAACGGCGTATCTGAGGCAACAGCGAAGGAAGAGGTCAGCATATTTGTCCAAATTCCCTCTCCCTATATCGGGAAAATTGAATGTGCCGTCAATGCCGAAACCGTAGAAATCCGTTCTTTGGAATGCGACTGCGTAGAGCTTGATGCAAAGACACCGCATATTGCTTTGGAGGATGTTTCTGGCACGGTAGAAATAAATTGTAATCTTGATATGGAAGTGGTCTGCCACTCCTTAAATGGCGAGGTAGACATTAACCAAGTATCCGCAACCTCAAAAATATATATCCCAAAGGATACCGTGTTTACAGCCGTTACAAAGGGCATCGGAACAAGCATATCTTATGAGAAAGATGGGCGGCAAACGGAACGGTTTGACACGCCCGACGCAGAAAATATCATTGAGCTGAACGGTATTAAAAGTGAACTTGTCATTTGCACAAATGGGAACAGGGGCTGACGAGATGAAAACAAATTACCTGAAAAAATATATCATCAGTTCCTATATCCTCGTTTGGATACTCATCATTTTTGTGGCGGGCGCAGCCAGTCTGGTATTCCATGCACCGCCTGTCATTATGTGGATCGTGCGAAATCTTATCGCATGGTCACCGACCTACCTGCTTTTGCTTGGATGGAAACATTTCAGACCTGACGAAACAAGGATAGCTTTTGTGAAGCGATGCTTTTCAGGAAAAGTAAAGCTGCTCCCACTGCTACTCTCCTTTGCCCTCACCTTTGGCATCAGCGTGTTATCGCTGTTCCTTTATTCTGTTATGACGGGCAAATCAATGCTGTCCTACATCAATCTGGGCACCACAGCATTGCCACTCAGTATTTTCCTTTCCCTGACTTCTGGACCGACAGGGGAAGAATTGGGATGGCGTGGTTTTCTGCGGGAGGAATTTAATAAAAAGTACGGCTTTTTGAAATCCTCTGTCTGTCAGGGCATGGTGTGGTGTTTCTGGCATACTCTGTTATGGATAGTGGATTCTGATTTTACCGACTGGAGAGCGATTCCATATATCATTTCAAATATCGTTGTGATTACATCCATCACCATCCTGATGAATATTTTTCTGGAGCGGTATAATAACCTGCTCTATTCAGTATTGCTGCACTTTGGCTTTAATATCCTTTATGTGTTTTTGGATGCGGATATAGGTTTTTTTGTGATTTTGACCGTTCTGTATCTGGTAATCACGCCGATTGCCGTACTTGCAAGGAATAAGACTGCAGAAGGGCTTTTAAAGAAAAATAATAGCGGAGAAAGGAAAAGTAAAGAATGAGCAATTTAGAGAAAATCCAAAAAGGAATGAGGGTGTTACAAATACTCTCAAAAATCATTTTAATACTTGCAATCGTGGGACTGGTTTTGACATCGGTCGGGGCAATCCTTGTGGCGTCTGATGTGTTAAACACGGAAAATCAGTTTCTTCATTTTCTGTCCGCTGCGGCTGAAATAACCAAGGGACAGCTTGTAGGAACTTTACTTGCTGCGGCTGCCTCTTTGCTGTTCGGCGGCATCTTTACTGCGTTTGTTTATCGCTACTTTACAGCGGAACTAAAAGAAGGAACACCATTTACAAGCGCAGGTGCAGACAGAATAAAGCAGCTTGGAATTATGCAAATCGTATTGGCTGTCGTATCTGCGGCTATTACAGACGGTATCTACGATAAAATCAATCTTTCTGATTGGAACAGATTTGACGGTGCAGGCAGCATTACGCTGGGCATTTGCCTTATTTTAATCGCTATGGTTGTTCGTTACGGTGCGGAGCTGGAGCATAGGAAACAGAGCTAAGCAATTTGCGGAGAGAACTATGGAAAACTATACATATATCAAATTGAGAGAGCGTCCAGAACTAAAACAAACCGCTGCCGATTGGTTCCATAGCAAATGGGGCGTTCCAACAAAAGCTTATCTGGACTGCATGAACGCCTATCTTCGGAAAGAAACCGAATATGGTTGGTATCTTTGTCTGGATAGCGACAAAATCATAGGCGGTATGGGTGTAATCGAAAATGACTTTCACAACCGAAAAGATCTTACACCAAATGTCTGTGCGGTCTATACGGAGAAAGACTACCGCTGCAAAGGTATCGCAGGGCATCTGCTCAATATGGCTGTGGAAGACATGAAAGCCAAGGGAATCACTCCGATTTATCTGGTTACCGACCATACCTCTTTTTATGAAAGATACGGTTGGGAGTTCCTGTGCATGGCACAGGGGGACGGCGAAGACCATATGACAAGAATGTATATTCATCGGTAAATTCCGGTTTGTCAAGCGAAATTCGCTGTTTGTGGGGAAGCATTCTCAAGAAAACTGCGCTATACTTTTCTTCGGAGGGATATAAAAATGGATCAAATCAAAATCGGAAAATTCATAGC
>ENA-OUQF01000219-OUQF01000219.1-human-gut-metagenome-genome-assembly--contig:-NODE-219-length-50548-cov-7.824035_pt1 | contig 50548 bp, 45 predicted proteins | sample MGYA00237947_ERZ548826 | MGnify/ENA primary metagenome ERZ548826 (study PRJEB26490, sample SAMN05194701) | human gut metagenome | biome: terrestrial biome; feature: human-associated habitat; material... | reverse complement strand
ACTCTGAATCTGCCATTTCACTGGTTCGAATCCAGTTACCCCAGCCATTTTTTTTGGGGTATAGCCAAGCGGTAAGGCAGCAGACTCTGAATCTGCCATTTCACTGGTTCGAATCCAGTTACCCCAGCCATTTTTTTTGGGGTATAGCCAAGCGGTAAGGCAGCAGACTCTGAATCTGCCATTTCACTGGTTCGAATCCAGTTACCCCAGCCATTTTTTTTATACAAATAAAACATTTTAAAAAGAAAGCCTGGCTTTCTTTTTTTTATTCGCATAAAAAAATGGTAGTCCGTAGGGGGTTCGAACCCCTGAATGCTTGGATGAGAACCAAGTGTGTTGACCACTTCACCAACGGACCATGTGGTCATAGTATATCATGTTTTTTTTAAAAGTAAAATATTCTTTTATTAAAAAGGGACATTTACTTTCTGTTTTCTTTGTGATTTTCGAAGAAATACTATATAATGAATTCGTCGAGATAAAATCCAATATTTTGACTTAAACTTGTTAACTTTTAACTGAATTATTTTTTAATATATATATAAACTTTAAATAACCTTAACGAAAGGATTGTATAAAAATGGCTGAAGAAGTAATTGCTATTGAAGGCGGACATAAACTTAACGGCACAGTCACTATCTCAGGTGCGAAGAATGCGACTGTAGCATTGATCCCTTCTATTGTTCTCTCAGATGAACCAGTAGAAATATATAACGTACCAGAAATCTCAGATGTTGATGCGTTAACCACATTATTAGAAGAATTGAATTGTGTTGTTGAAAGGGATAAATCCGTAGGTGAAATCGGTGTAGATCCTAGAAATATGAAAAACATACCACTTGTAAGTAGTGCAGTTGATAAATTAAGAGCGTCTTATTATTTTATGGGTGCATTACTTGGCAAATATAAAGAAGTAACTATTAGAATGCCTGGAGGATGTTATTTAGGACCTCGTCCTATTGATCTTCATTTAAAAGGTTTTGAAGCATTAGGTGCTAAAATCAGTTATGATGAAGAAGCAGGAACATATCATTTAAAGGCTGATGAACTTATTGGAACTGAAATCTATCTAGATTTTGCTTCTGTAGGTGCAACTATCAATATTATGTTAGCTGCAGTAAAGGCTAAAGGCCGTACTGTTATTGAAAATGCAGCGAAGGAACCAGAAATCATTGATGTAGCCAACCTTCTTACAAAGATGGGGGCTAGAATCCGTGGTGTAGGTACAGATACTATTACTATTGATGGTGTAGAGCATATGCATGGTGCATATCATGAAATTATTCCTGATCGTATTGAAGCAGGTACTTTCTTGATCATTGCAGCGGCAATTGGTGAAAAGATGGTTATTCAGAATATTATTCCACAGCATCTCGATGCACTTATTTCTAAATTAAAGGAAATGGGCATTAAGATGGAAAAGATTGGCGATAGCATTGTTGTATATGGCAATGATGGAAACTTAAAGCCTGTTGAAGTACAGACACAGATCTATCCAGGATTTGCGACTGACTTGCAGCAGCCTCTAACAACTCTATTAACACAGGGTAATGGGCAATCTAAAGTGTCTGAAACTATTTATAAAGAAAGATTTAAGCATTGTGCTCAGCTTAATAAGATGGGAGCAGATATTGAATTAGGTGAAGCATGTGCTTATGTAAAAGGTAAAACACCTCTACATGGTGCAAGAGTAATGGCTACAGACTTACGCTGTGGTGCTGCTCTTGTGGTGGCTGGCTTAATGGCAGAAGGTAAAACAGAAATTACAAATGTCTACCATATTGACCGTGGTTATGATAATATAGACCACAAGCTCATTACATTAGGAGCACACATTACTCGTTATATGATTGACGATTAATGTTGATAGGAGGAGAAGCTATGAGTGACAAGTTAAAAGTTGGTATTTTAGGTGCGACTGGTATGGTTGGACAGAGATTTAATACTCTTCTAGATAACCATCCATGGTTTGAAGTGACTACACTTGCAGCAAGTAAGTCGAGTGCGGGAAAGACTTATGAAGAAGCAGTAAAAGGCAGATGGAAGATGGATACACCTATTCCTGAAGCAGTCAAGAACATTGTCGTAAAAGATGTTGCAGATGTTGAAGACATTGCGAAAGAAGTTGATTTTGTATTCTCAGCAGTAAACATGAGTAAAGAAGAAATCAAAGCAATTGAAGAAGCATATGCAAAAGCAGAAACACCTGTTGTTTCAAACAACAGTGCACACAGATGGACACCTGATGTTCCTATGGTTATTCCAGAAATCAACCCAGAACATTATGCTGTCATCGAAGATCAGAGAAAGAGACTTGGAACTAAGAAAGGTTTTATCGCAGTAAAGCCTAACTGTTCAATCCAGTCTTATACACCTTGCTTAGCAGCATGGAAGGAATTTGAACCAACAAAGGTTGTAGTAAGTACATACCAGGCTATTTCTGGTGCTGGGAAGACTTTCAAGGAATGGCCAGAAATGGTAGGAAATATCATTCCTTTAATCAGTGGGGAAGAAGAAAAGTCTGAACAGGAACCATTAAAAGTATTTGGTCATATTGAAAATGGTGAAATCGTTAAAGCTGAAGGACCTGTTATTAGTGCACAGTGTATTCGTGTACCAGTATTAAATGGTCATACAGCAACTGTTTCTGTTAGTTTCAAGAAGAAGCCTACAAAAGAAGAATTAATTGATCGTTTGAATAACTTCAAGGGACAGCCACAGGAATTTAAGCTTCCACATGCACCTGAACATTTCATCCGATACATGGAAGAAGAAAACCGTCCACAGGTTACATTAGATGTTGATTATGAAGGCGGTATGGGAGTTTCTATTGGTAGACTTAGAGAAGATAACATCTTCGATTATAAGTTTGTAGGTTTATCTCACAACACTTTAAGAGGTGCTGCTGGTGGTGCTGTTGAAAGTGCTGAAATGTTAACAAAATTAGGTTATATTACTAAGAAATAAATTTAAAAAAGCTATTGTATTTCAATAAAAAATGATGTACAATACACTAGCAACTTACTTTGAAGTAGCAAATATTTCAAGGCGGAAGGAGATAAGACAATGAGAGCTGGAATTCATCCAAATTACAAAAAAGTAAAAGTAATCTGCACATCATGTGGTAACGAATTCGAAACTGGTTCAGTTTTAGATGAAATCCGTGTGGATACTTGTTCAAACTGTCATCCATTCTACACTGGTAAACAGAGATTTGCGAGTGCTGATGGTAGAGTTGAAAAATTCAATAAGAAATACGGTCTTAAATAAGACGCAAGAACCTGTTCTACAGGTTCTTTTTTTACGTAAAAAAGATGTCCATACTATGTATGGACATTATTTATGATATGTTTCGTTCTTCATAATCTTAAATGCACGATAGATCTGTTCTACAAGAATCAGACGCATTAATTGATGAGGGAAAGTCATTGGTGAAAAAGATAATTTAAAATCAGCTCTAGCAAGAACATCCGCTCCATGTCCTAAGGAACCACCAATCACAAAATCAATAGTAGAATAACCATCAATCATCTTTTTCTCAATATATTGACTAAAAGCCACTGAATCCATCTCACGTGAAGCAACATCTAACAGAATCATAAAATCATTCTGTTTCACATGATCAAGAATCTTTCTTCCTTCCTTGCTTTTCACAAGTGTCTCTTCTGCAAGTGAAGGGTTATTAGGGATCTTTTCATCAGGTACTTCAATCAACTCGACATGAGCATATGCCCCAAGTCTTTTTACATACTCCTGTACACCATCTCTTAAATACTTCTCTTTTAACTTACCTACAGTAATAATCTTAATGTTCATTTTTTCCTCCAGAAACCACTGATGTTTGACTTGCTGCTTTAATCATCTCTTGATCAAATGTCATCTTTTCTTCATCAAATATAGAATAATAAGTCTCTAACGCCTTTTCTTTTGTATTGGCATCCTGTGATAAATGGGCTAGTACAATCTCTTTCGTATTCTCACCAATCACATCACACATTAAATGAGCACTGTACTCATTATTTAAATGTCCCGTATCACCCATAATTCTATTCTTTAAAGAAAAAGGACGACGTGTAGCCATCAACATCCCTATATCATGATTCGACTCTATAATATAATAATTCAAGTTATGAATAAGTTCTTTATTCTTCTGTGACACATAACCTGTATCTGTCATATAAAGGAGTGTTTCATCCCCACTAAAAATAAATCCAATAGGATTAGTCGCATCATGTGAAACACGTAATACATACACTTCTATATCACCAAAAGTATAACTTGTATAAGGAATAAGTTCATGATCCTCATCTAGATCCGCTATATTCCCTTTTGCGGTATATACCATCTCTTTATCAAATATATGTATATTCTTGTTATGATCTGTATGATCATGGGTTAATAATACATAATCTATATCATCTATTGTATATCCAATCTCTTTGAGTCGATAAGTCAACTGTTTCTTTGAGATACCACAATCGATTAAAATACCTGTAGTTTTTTCTACAATAAATGTGCTATTTCCTTTAGAACCACTTGCTAAAACATGGTATTCCATAATCCACCTCTTTCCCATGCATTATAGCACATCTCATTATTTACAATAAAGTTTCTTACATATTCTTTTAAACTTGTGATAAAATAAACATATAGAAGGAGGTTTTGTCTTATGCCTAAAATTATTACAATCGCAAGAGAATATGGTTCTGGAGGACGTATCATAGCACAGAAAGTAGCCAATCTTTTAGGACTTGTTTATTACGATAACCAGATTATTGATTTAGCTGCACAGGAATTGGGATTTGATATTGAAACAATTAGGAAGGCAGCTCAGGAAAAGAGTTCAGGATTCCTTTATGGAATGGCTGGAGGCACTTTCCAGATGCCTTTAAATGATCAGGTTTTCGCAACACAATCTAAAATCATTCGTCATCTTGCAAGTAACGATTCATGTATCATAGTAAATGGATGTGCTGATTATATTCTTGAAGACTATGATAAAGTATTAAGAGTCTTTATCCATGCACCTCTTGAATCACGTATTAAGAGAGTAGAAGAAGAATATAAAGAAGAGCATGAGAATACAAAGAAGTATGTCATCTCAAGAGATAAGAAGAGATCTAACTACTATAATTACTACACAACAAATAAATGGGGTCAGTTAAAAAATTTTGACTTAACTATTAATAGTGATTATGGTTTAGATGAAGCTGCTGAAATTATTGCGGAAATGTATAAGAAATTATAATAGTAAGGCTGTAATAGATGATCTATTACAGCTTTTCCTATTAGAGATAGAATAAATATGTTAAAATAAGACGAAATCAAATAAAGGAGAAGAATCATGGAAAAAATCTTATTTGAAATTGAAATGCAGGATGGCAATGTAATGAAGGGTGAATTATATCCTGAAGTAGCACCTATCACTGTAGAAAACTTTGTAAACTTAATTAAAAATAACTTCTTTGATGGCTTGATCTTCCATCGTGTTATCCCAGGATTCATGATCCAGGGTGGTGGATATGATACTGATATGAAAGAACATCCAGCAGCATCTATCAAGGGTGAATTTGCATCTAATGGTGTGACTAATAACCTAAAGCATACAAGAGGTGTTTTATCAATGGCAAGAACAATGGTGAAGGATTCTGCTTCATCTCAGTTCTTTATCATGCATGCTGACGCACCACATCTAGATGGTGACTATGCTGCTTTTGGTTTAATCACTGAAGGATTAGAAGAAGTAGATAAGATTGCGAATGTTAAAAGATCACCTTGGAATGATATGCCTAATGAACCACAGGTTATCAAGACAATGAAATTATTATAAAAAAACTGTTGCGAAATATTGAAATCTTGATACAGTATAGTACTGACAGTAAATCTAGGCTATTCTTTGTGAATAGCTTTTTTTGTTGTCAGTTACGAATCAATGCCCAAAAGTATATTAATGAAATTGACACATTATCAAGACATTCTTTAGAAATAATACTAAATTAGTAGTAATTTCATGTGAATTTTTGTATAATGTTTACGTTTAAGAAAGGAGGCACCGTAATGAAGGAAGGTATACGTAAAGAGTATAGGAAACAATATGATGCATCAACAAAGAAGATTGATATCGTTGATGTCCCAGAATTCAATTTCATCATGATTGATGGAATCGGTAATCCTGAAGTAGAAGAGTTCCATTTAAAGTCAAAAGCTCTTCGAATCATGTCAGCTGAAATTAGAGAGTATTTTAAACAGGAAAAGAACCTTGTTTATCTTATTTCACCGCTAGAAGGATTATGGGATACCTATGATAATTCAAAGTTTGACGTTACTCGTAAGAAGATGATCAAGTTTACATTGATGATGGCACAGCCAAAGCTTCTAGATCCTAATACATTTGAAATTATTAAACAGAAAGCAGCTAACAAGAAGGATAATCCTTACATTGTAGATATATATCTTAAGAGGATGACTGAAGGACATTGCGTACAGATGCTACATAAGGGTGCTTATAATACTGAAATCAATACAACTAAGCAGATCATGGAGTTCATCACTATCCAGAATATGCGTTTAGAAGGATTCCATCATGAGATTTACTTAAATGATTATGAAAAGACACCAAGTGAAAAACTGAAAACAATTGTTCGTTATGCGATTGAAGAAAATGGAGAAGGGGCTTTTTAGTTCCTTCTTTTTTTGAGGAGAGAATATGAAATACGTATCATGGAATGTAAATGGCATTCGTGCCTGTTTAAAGAAAGGTTTTTTAGAAAGCTTCAAATCATTGGATGCTGATATTTTTGCTTTGCAGGAAACAAAGGCACAAAAGGATCAGATTGATTTAGATATTCCTGGTTATACACTTTATACCAATGATGCAATTAAGAAAGGTTATAGTGGAACTGCAATACTGACTAGAATGAAGCCTTTATCTGTATCTTATGGAATAGGGATAGAGGAACATGACCAGGAAGGAAGAGTTATTACACTAGAATTTGAAGACTATTACTTTGTGACTTGTTATACGCCTAATTCTAAAAAAGAACTTGCTAGAATAGATTATCGTATGGAATGGGAAGATGCCTTCCTTGCCTATTTAGATGCTCTCAATAAGCCTGTAATCCTTTGTGGAGACCTCAATGTGGCCCATCATGAAATAGACTTAAAGAATCCTTCATCCAATCATCATAATGCAGGATTCTCTGATCAGGAACGTAGTAAGATGACAGAACTCTTATCACACGGCTATATTGATACATTTAGATATCTTTATCCAGATAAGAAGGATGCTTATACATGGTGGAGTTATATGTTTAAATCAAGAGAAAGAAATGCAGGATGGAGAATTGACTATTTTATTGTCTCTGAATCATTGAAAGAGAGAATCAAAGAGAGTTTAATATACAGTGACATATTGGGTAGCGATCACTGCCCAATCGGATTGGAGATGGAATAAAATGAAATTAATGATCATATCAGATATTCATGGCTCTTATAATGACCTGGAAAAAGTAATGCATTACTTTGATGAAGAACAGCCAGATCGTTTAATCATCCTAGGAGATATCTTATATCATGGACCTAGAAATGATTTACCAGAAGGCTATGCGCCTAAAAAGTGTATTCCTTTATTAAATAAATATAAAGATAACATCCTTGCAGTAAGAGGTAACTGTGATGCTGAAGTAGACCAGATGGTCTTAGATTTCCCTATGAGAAGTGATTATGCATTATTAAATGTAGATGGACATGACTTCTATATTACCCATGGACATCTTTACAATAAAGATAATATGCCTTATTTAAAGAAGGGTGATGTTTTCCTTTATGGACATTATCATGTTCCTGTATTTGAAGACCATGGCTTCTATACAGTGAATCCAAACTCTATCTCTTTACCAAAACAGGGTGTAAAAAGCTTTTTAGTTTATGAAAATGAAACATTTACACTCTATAATTTAGAACATGAAGAGATTTGGTGTAAAAATATTACAAAATAAGAATTATACAGTGCATTCTTTTTTAAAGTATGGTATTTTTATGTAAGGAGGTGGTTTTGTGGCAAAGTATAGAGATATCGCTGATACAATTAGAGAGAAGATTAAGTCGGGAGAATATACTGCTGGCCAGAAGCTTCCTTATGAATATTTATTATGTGTCAATTATCATTGTAATAAAGAAACAATGAAGAAGGCTTTAGAGATTCTTGTAAAAGAAGGCCTTATTATCCGTCGCCGTGGGGCAGGAACATTTGTGAAGGAACTCAATGTGTCTGAACTCAATGAAACAGTGCGTAGACGTAGTCTTTCTATGCGTTTTGAAGGGCATGATGTGACTTCAGATATCAAAGTATTTGAAGTTGTACCAAGTAATGAAGAAATTGCGAAGAAATTACAGATTGATGAAGGAGACTTCGTTTATCATATTATTAGAAATAGATCAGTGGATGGAAAGCCTTATTGTGTAGAGATTACTTATATTCCGCTTTATCGTTTAGTTAATCTAAAAGCAGATGTATTAAAAGATTCATTATATAAATTTGTAATCAATCAGCTTCATCTCACTGTTCAGAGCTGTCATTTAAAGATCACATCTGCTCTGTCTACAGTACAAGAACAAGTATTCTTAGGACTTGCAGAAGGGGAACCTTATATTCAGGAAGAACAGACAACCTATCTCTCAAACGGCTCTGTTTTCGAACTGACATTCAATAGACGTCACTATGCAAACTATGAATTCAAGACAGTAATTGTAGAACAATAATCAATATTTTTATATGAAGGCAGTCTTAATGGGCTGTCTTTTTTATGTAACATAATCACAAAATTTATATAAATTTAGCCAACCAACATAAAAAATATTTTCATAAAATAAAAAAATGTAACATAATACAAAAATCAAAAAATGTATTGTTACATTCAATGGAATTTAAAATATTTACGATTCAAAATTGGGTTATTAAACTTAAAAGTACCATACATTTTGAAATGTAACCGTTGACATTTTTACAAAGAGCGATTATACTGTATTTGTCGAAAAGATTTAGGGAGGAAAATTTATGGACGCTTTTGCTGATAAGCTAGGACGTGTCGGCGCATGGTGTGGTCAGAACAAGTATCTTAATGCTATTAAGAACGGGTTCCAGAACTTCATGCCAGCTACTATCTCAGGTGCCGTTGGTGTACTTTGGACAAACGTTTTAGTTAACTCATCAACTGGTTTAGGTGCTATCTGGAAACCAATCATGGCTTTAGAAGTACTTAACCCAATCTTTGCTGCTATGCAGTATGCTACAATTTCATGTATTACTATCGGTGTAACTATGTTAGTTGCTTCTGAAATCGCTGAAGCAAACGGTGAAACTGGTGCTTACCCTGCTGTTTTAGGCTTCATCTTATGGATGATGGTAACTCCAACTTCATTTGCTGCTAAGGACTTAGGTGCTTCTTACATCGATGCTAAAGGTATTTCTCATGGCTTTAGTTTAGGTCAGTTCATTAATGTAACTGGTGAAGCTGCTAAACATAAAATTACAGCTGATAGCTTCAGCTACAGTGGTATTATGTCAAGCTACACTGGTGCAACTGGTTTATTCACAGGTCTTATCGTTGCAATCGTTGGTATGGAACTTTACAATATGTTCCGTAAGAATGATGCATTAAAGATCAAGATGCCTGAACAGGTTCCACCTGGAGTTGCTCGTGCATTCGAAGTATTAATCCCAACTTGCTTAACTGCTATCGTTGTTGGTGCTGTTGGATTAGTATGTCAGTTAGCTACTGGTGCTGAATTAAATGCGTTGATCTATAACGTAATTCAGAAACCATTACAGAACATCATTGGTAACAACCTTGTTGCAGTATGTATCATGTATGTAATCATCATGTTATTCTGGTGCGTAGGTATCCATGGTAACAACATGGTTGCTGCTGTTAAGGAACCAATCTTCAGACCATTATTATACGCTAACACTGCTGCTTATACTGCTCATCATGAAATCCCATATGTTATGAACTTAACTATGATTCAGATGTTCGCAGAATTCGGTGGTTCTGGTGTTACAATCGGTTTAGTAATCGCAATTCTTATCTTCTCTAAACGTGAAGATAACAGAACAATCGCTGGTATCTCAATCGTTCCAGGTTTATTCAACATCAACGAAACTATGACATTTGGTATCCCTCTAGTATTGAACCCAATCCTAGACATTCCATTTATCTTAGCTCCAGTTGTAACTGTTATTATTGGTTACATCTTAGTTTCTAGTGGATTCTGTCCTAAGATCGTACTTGAAGTACCTTGGACTATGCCACCAGTATTATTCGGTTTCGTTGCTACAGGTGGTAAACCAATGGGTGCTGTAGCACAGTTAATCGTACTTGCAGTTTCAGTACTTGTTTACATTCCATTCTTAATTGCTTACGAAAAATTCCAGGCTAAACAGGCTGCTGAATAATTTATTAAAATTTATTATAATAATTTCGACATCGAGAAGAGAGCATTGCCTCTCTTCTTTTTTTATTGTAATAATGGGCTAAATATTGTATAATAGAAAGGAAAGTGAGGCCTTTTTTTATGAAAGAATTCAAGGTAAAACCAAATCTAGCTGTTGGTATTTGGCTAGGCGCTTTAACTCTTGTTTGGGTTTATGATATCGTCATGTTTGTATTAAAATCATTGGATCAGCAGTCATTTATTATTGTTTCAATTTTCTTGGCTGCAATGTATCTTTATTTCTTAGGATGTCGTCCTTATGAATATATCGTCGATGGCAAAACTTTAATCTTCAAAAGAAGATTATTACCACAAAAAGAAGTAGACTTAATGTCATGTGAAGTCATTTGTGATCCAGTATCAAGAATGGCTGACTTAGTCACTAGACCTCATGCTATTGAACTTTATACAGATTTAAAGAAGAGATATAGTACATTCCCAAAAGATAGATATGAATTTGTAGATGCAATTTGCGAATCTAATAAACGTATCCACTGTACAGTAGCGGATTATACTGACCAGCATCGTAAGATTGAAAAGAAAGAAAGACGCGAAAACAGAAGACGTAGAAAAATCAATAAGAGAAGCTAAAAGAAAAGAATGCGATATGCATTCTTTTTTTATATGGCCATCTTATAAGAGTTTGCGCCAAAGCGTCTGATATACTCTTCATGAGAGCCTGTTCTATTTAATTTTATTATAAGTGAACTCACTAGGTTCATGACTGATTGATCGTCTGCATAAACACTATCACCCCAAATACCTTCAAAAATCTTGGTTGAAGTATAAGGTTGATAGGGATGAGACATCAACATTTTTAATAGTTTAAATTCATTTTTAGTTAGAGTGACTGAATGATCATTTAATGAAACGGTCTTAGCAGTATCATCTAATATAATATCTTTAAAACGGTAAATCTTTCTAGGTCTTAAAACACCCATCTTATAGACGTCTTGAATTTTTCTTAATAAAGAAGTTAATGAGAAGGGTACTACAATGTAATCATCAGCACCGGCATCTAATAAATCTTCTAAGTAAGCTTCATTTAACATATCACTTATAACTATAGTAATAGCTTGTGAGTTACGTCTATTTTTTACTAGGAACTTATTCGTATTAATACCGGGAAATACATCTTCTAGAATAATGCAATCATAATTGTTGTTTGTATAAAGAGAATTAAATTCATCCAATGTCTTTGCTTGATAACAATTGAAATGATCCTGGTCGAGATAATTCTTAATGCGATTATTACGTTCGCTATTATGATCTATGATCAATGTTTTCTGTTTTCCAAACATATTTTTCACCTCGCTACAATTATAATCTTTTCAGTGTTAAATAACAAGTTGGCTAATATTTTTTAAAAAGTGAAAAAAAGTGAATTAGAGTAGTTAAAAGCCTACATTTTGTGATACTATGTGGTTGCAATAAGGAGTGAATGATAAAAATTATTGCACAGTGATAAAAAAGTATTGACGCGAATATTTTTTATTGCTACAATCATACCCATAAAAAGGAGATGTAATCGTATGGAAATGAACAAACTTTTAGATGAATACGGTCGTTATACATTTAACGACGAAACTATGAAGGAACGCATTCCTAAATCTACTTATAAAGCTTTCCATGAAGCTCTAGATAAGGGAGAACCTCTTTCAAAAGAAGTTGCAACAGTAATTGCAAATGCAATGAAAATCTGGGCTGTTGAAAATGGTGCTACACATTTCACTCACTGGTTTATGCCAATGACTGGTTTAACTGCAGAAAAGCATGATGCTTTCTTAGAACCAGATGGAAATGGTGGAGCTGTTCTTGAATTTAGTGGTAAGACATTAAGAAAAGGTGAACCTGATGCCTCTTCTTTCCCATCTGGTGGTATTCGTGCTACTTTCGAAGCACGTGGTTATACTGCATGGGATTGTACTTCTCCAGCCTTCGTAAAAGACGGTAGCTTATATATTCCTACATTATTCTGTTCTTATACTGGTGAAGCACTTGATAAAAAGACTCCATTATTACGTGCTTGTGATGCTTTAAGTGCATCAGCTTCTAACTTATTAAATAAGATTGGTTTAGAAGGTGTTGATAAAGTGACTGCTTCAGTTGGTGCTGAACAGGAATATTTCTTAGTATTAGATGAATACTGGCAGAAGAGAGTTGACTTAAAGTTAACTGGTCGTACTCTTTATGGTGCTCCTGCTCCTAAAGGTCAGGAACTAGAAGATCACTACTTTGGTTCTATTAAACGTAAAGTAGGTGCCTTCATGAAGGATCTTGATAACGAATTATGGAAATATGGTATTCCTTCAAAGACTAAGCATAACGAAGTGGCTCCTGCACAGCATGAAGTAGCATGTGTATATACAGTCGCTAACGTAACTGCTGATAACAACGCATTAGTTATGCAGTTATCTCAGGATATTGCGAAGAAACATGGTTTAAGATGTTTATTACATGAAAAACCATTTGAAGGTGTTAACGGTTCTGGTAAGCATAATAACTGGTCATTAATGACTAATACAGGTATTAACTTATTTAATCCTGGACCTGATCCAATCAACAATAAGCCTTTCTTAGCGACTCTTGCATGTGCTCTCAAGGGTGTTGATGAATATGCTGAATTATTAAGATTATCTGCTGCATGTGCTGGTAATGACCACAGACTAGGTGCTAACGAAGCTCCACCTGCAATTGTTTCAGCATTCGTTGGTGATGACTTAAATAAAGTTATTAAAGCAATCGTTGATGGAGAAGAATTAAATAAGACTACTGGTGAAAGATTCACTACTGGTGTATCAGTTATCCCAGATTTCTCTAAAGACTCAACAGACAGAAACAGAACATCTCCTTTTGCCTTCACAGGTAATAAATTTGAATTCCGTATGGTTGGTTCATCTCAGTCAGTTGCAGCAGTTAACACTATGTTAAATGCTATCATGGCTGAAGAATATGATCAGATGGCTGCTAAATTAGATGCAGGTGAATCATTAGATGATATCATTAGAGAATTCTTCAAGAATCATGAAAGAATCATCTTCAATGGTGATGGATATTCAGAAGAATGGAAAGAAGAAGCTGCAAGACGTGGATTACCTAACCATGCAAACTCAGTAGATGCATGCGCTTGCTTAAAGAAACCTGAAATCCGTGAAATGTTTGTAAAACATGGTGTATTCACTGAAGCTGAAATTGATTCACGTTATGACATCCAGTTAGACAACTATGCTAAGACAATCCGTGTTGAAGCTTTAACTGCTTTATCAATGGCTAAGACTGAATTATATCCAGCATATGTAAAAGCATGTGGTACTTTAGCGAATGATGCTAAAGAAGTAGCTAAGGCTGGTGTAGACAATACATTCATGGTTGAAGACTTAAAGGTATTAACTTCTTTACTTTCAACTATGCGTGAACAGATGATTACATTAGAAGATGCTATTAATAAAGCCGATGCAACTGATACTTCTACATTAGATAATGCAACTGCATGGAGGGATTTAGTTATCCCTGCTATGGATGCATTACGTGCAACTGCTGATAGCTTAGAAACTAAAGTAAGTGCCCAGCAGTATCCAATTCCAAACTACATCGATTTATTATTCGGTATTTAATAGAAACGGTCTATAATGACCGTTTTTTTTATGGGCAAATAATGTTATAATGTGATGTATGAAATAGAGGTGATATAAATGGAATTTAGAGAATACAAGGACACAGATCTTCATGCAGTTATGGATTTATTTTATGTCACTGTCCATGAAGTCAATAAGAATGATTATACAGAAGACCAATTAGAAGCCATTGCACCAAAAGAAGCCAATGAATATCATTGGGAAAAATCTTTAGAAAAGAATCATACTATCGTAGTAGAACAAGATGAGAAGTTGATTGCATTTGGTAATATTGGTAAAACGGGTTATTTAGATCGTTTATATGTTCATCCTGATTATTTAAGAAAAGGGATTGCATCAAAACTTGTAGAAGATTTAGAAACCTATGCAAAAAAACATGATTGTCATGTCATTAATGTGACTTCATCTATTACATCTAAACCATTTTTTGAATCTAAAGGTTATACAGTTATTGAAGAACAAATCAATGAAAGACGTGGAGAAAGACTTTTAAGATACTTAATGGAAAAGAAAATCTAAAATACTTTTTTAAAAAAGGTGCAAGATAAGCGAGAGAATGTGAAAACATTTTCTCTTTTTTTCTAGAATTGAAAAGAATCCTATTTTTTAAAATCTTCCGTTATAATGGTGTCAGAAAAGAAAAGGAGACACACAAAATGTTAGATAACAAATTAAAAGCATTTCCAAAGGATTTCTTATGGGGCGCTTCTACTTCAGCTTACCAGGTAGAAGGTGCAAACTTATCAGATGGTAAAGGACCATCATGTCAGGATGTTAAAGAATTACCAGCAGGAACTTCATCTTTAGATGTATGTGCAGATCACTATCATCGTTATAAAGAAGATATCAAGTTAATGGCTGAAATGGGATTCAAGACATACCGTTTCTCAATTGCTTGGACTAGACTTATTCCTAATGGAACTGGTGAAGTAAACCAGGCAGGTATCGATCATTACAATGATGTGATTAATACATGTTTAGAATATAATATCGAACCATTAGTCACAATGTTCCACTTTGATATGCCTGATGCATTAGACAAGAGAGGTTCTTGGTCTAATCCTGAATCAGTAGATTGGTTTGTAAACTTCGCAAAGGTTATGTTTGAAAACTTCGGTGATAGAGTTAAATATTGGTTAACTATCAACGAACAGAATATGCTTACTTTAGTTGGTCCAATTATTGGTACATTAAGAATTCCTGAAGGTACTACAAATGTATTAAAAGAAGTATATCAGCAGAATCATCATATGTTAGTTGCTCAGGCTAAAGCTATGGTTTTATGTCATGAAATGCTTCCAAATGCAAAGATTGGTCCAGCTCCAAACATTTCTTATGTATATCCAGCAACTTGTAAGCCAGAAGATAATTTAGCAGCTCAGGAATTCAACGCAATCAGAAACTGGTTATATTTAGATATGGCTGTTTATGGAAAATACAATAACTTAGTATGGACTTACTTAGAAGAAAATGATGCAACACCAACATTTGCTGAAGGTGATGAAGAAGCAATGAAGAATGCACATCCAGACTTCATTGGTTTCAACTACTATTCAACTGCAACTGTACAGAAAGCAGCAGCTGATGATGAATTAGATCCAGGTGCAGACCAGCAGTCATCTCGTGGTGAAGCAGGTTACTATAAGGGATATGCAAATCCAAATCTTAAGAAGACTGAATTCGGTTGGGAAATTGACCCTGATGGTTTCTTAGCAACTATGAGAGAAATGTATTCACGTTATCATTTACCAATGATCGTTACTGAAAATGGTTTAGGTGCTTACGATACATTAGAAGATGGTCGTGTTCACGATAACTACAGAATTGCATACTTAAGAGCACATATCGAACAGTTACATAAGGCTGTTACTGAAAACATCGAAATGATGGGTTACTGCCCTTGGTCAGCAATCGACTTAGTATCAACTCATGAAGGTATCAGAAAGAGATATGGTTTCATCTATGTAGATACTACAGATGAAGAAGTAGGAACTCTTGATCGTTATAAGAAAGATTCATTCTACTGGTATAAGAAAGTCATCGCTACGAATGGCGAAGACTTATCAGACGACTTCGACGTTGAATAATAAATGAACATCCGGTCTTTTCCGGATGTTTTTTTTAGTGTATGATAGGTTGGAAAGGAGATTAATATGAACGCTATTATTTTATCCCTAATAAGCTGGTTTGTATTCCTAATTAATCCTCCTATAGGTTTAGGAAGTCTTGTTATATTAATAGAAACAGGCCTTTATGTCTTGATGGAATATCGTATTAAAAAAGCGGATGATTCAGAAAAAGATACGCTTTATAATGCTTACTTTATTCTTTCAGTGATGTTAGTTGTTGTGACTTCAGTCATCATGCTTTTTCTCTATCAATTAGATGGGGACAGTACTGTCACTCTTATTAATAAAAGAGGGGAATTAATGAATACAGTACTCTATATGATTGGTTTGATGGTTAATGTTTTATCTATTAAGACTGTTCATGATGAAAGAAATAAATGGTTACATCGTTATGGTGGAAGAGAACTGTATGATTACTTTGATCCTGAGGGAATGACATTCACTATGCCACGTTCTTTCTATATATGTATGGGTGCTTCTATTGTGAGTGGTTTATTGAGTCCTTACTTAGGAACTATTGGTTTCTGGACACTACTCTATATTCCAATCATTATGTTCTCACGTATGAATCTCAAGATATATAAGAATATGTATATTAAGTTATCTCATAATAGAGGAACAGAGAATGAATATGAAAGATTAAAACATGTTGTGCCAGGAGGTATCTACACACACTATTGTTTATGGTTTACTTATATGATTGCCTTTATGGTGATAGGTATTAAATTCTTATGTTATTCACAGAAGATATTTGTATTATCTTTCTTACCGACATTAAAAGATATTTATGCATTCTATCCATTTATTGTGTCAATCATTGGTGATTTTATCTGTGCATTTATACTTATCTACAACTTAAAACAAAGAAATTAGGACTAGGGTTGCCCCTAGTCCTTTTAAGCGTTCATCTCTTCTGAAAGTTCTTCCCATTCCATCATGAGTTCTTCTAATTGATTGTTTAAGCCTTCAAGTTCAGCAGTGATTTCATTATACTTCTGATAATCATTCATCACTTCATCACTATGGAGTTCTTCTTCCTTCGCACTGATCTTCTCTTCAAAGTCAGAAATATCATTTTCTATCTTCTTTAATCTATTCTTCTTTTTCTTATCAATAGTATTTTGAACCTTTACCGCTGTTTCTTTCACAACTTCTTCTACTTTACGATGTTCAAGATAATAAGCATAGTTACCAGCAAATATTTCATCGCCATGAGGATTCATTTCCACAATCTTAGTAGCGAGCTTATTAATAAAATAACGGTCATGAGAAATGAAAAGAATAGTACCAGGGAAATCTAATAATGCATCTTCTAGTACTTCCTTAGACTGAATATCTAAGTGGTTTGTTGGTTCATCGAGAATCAAGAAGTTGGCTTTATTAAGTAATAACTTAATTAAGACAATACGTCCTTTTTCACCACCGGATAAAACATCAATTGTTTTAAATACATCTTCACCTTTGAATAAGAATGCAGCACAGATATTTCTAATCTCTGTATTATTCATATCAGGATAAGCATCATGTATTTCATCAAAGATTGTTTTTTCAGGAGATAAAGAAGTCTGTTCCTGATCATAATAACCAATCATCACCTTGGAACCTAAACGAATACGTCCATGTACAGGTAAATAATCTTTAAGAATCAAATGGAACATTGTTGTTTTACCTACACCATTAGGACCAAGTAAAGCAACTCTTTCACCTTTCTTAACTTCAAAAGACACAGAATCGAACAATGGCTTATCAAAAGCCATCGCTACATCATCTACTTTTAAAACATCATAACCACTCTCTACTTCAGGCTCAAATGCAAAACGGATACTAGAAGGAAGACTCTCTGGTCTTTCTACTTTCTCCATACGTTCAAGTGCTTTCTCTTTAGACTCAGCACGTTTTACCTGTTTTTCACGGTTATAAGATTTTAAACGATCAATAGACTCCTGCATACGTTTAATATCTTTCTGGTTATTTAAATAATGTTTTAATTCTACATCACGATCATGCTTCTTGATTTCAGCATATTTAGAGTAGTTACATTTATAAATCTTACTCTTACCATTCTCTATTTCCATAATAGAAGTAGACACCTGATCAATAAAATAACGGTCATGAGATACCACAATTACAGCTTTATTATATTGTTTTAAATAGTTTTCCAACCATTCAATAGAATTTACATCAAGATGGTTAGTCGGTTCATCAAGTAATAATAAATCAGGAGAACGTAATAACAACTGACCTAACGCAATTCTTGTCTTCTGTCCACCAGATAAAATACCAATTGGTTTATACCACATATCCTCATCAAAACCTAAACCATTCAAAACACCTTTGACTTGTGACTCCATGGCATAACCGCCTTCATCCTGGAATTTAGATAACAAAGAATCATATTGATTCATAATTGTATCTAAATCATTTGTCACAGCCATTTCCTGTTCCAATTCACGAATACGTTTCTCTATTTTCTTTAAATCTTCAAAAGGTTCTTCCAATGTTTCATAAATACTCTTATTAAGATCAAACTTATGTTCCTGATTCAATGTACCAATACGAATATTCTTCGCAATAGTCATCATACCATCATCATAAGCCTCTTCATTTAAAAGAATTCTAAGCAATGTACTCTTACCAGCACCATTAACACCTATGATGGCAAGCTTATCATGCTCTTCTATATGGAAAGTTATATTTTTTAGGACTTCTTTTCCTGAATAAGATTTAGATAGTCCTGAACAAGATAATATCATTTTTTCATCACCCAATGTATTGTACCAATTTAACGAAATAAATACAAATTATCTTTGTTTTTTATATTGCACAGATAATAGTATATGTGTATAATTGTATACAATGATAAACAAGGGGGAGAAGATTATATGAATCTAGCGTATAAAATCTTGAATGCACATCTTAAAGAAGGAGAATTAGTTCCAGGAACATCTATTTGTATCGGAATTGACCAGACTTTAACACAGGATTCTACAGGTACAATGGCTTATCTTCAGTTAGAAGCAATGAATGTAGGTCATGTTGCAGTAGAAAAAGCCGTGGCTTATATTGACCATAACATGCTTCAGACTGGTTTTGAAAACATGGATGACCATGAATTTATTAAATCTGTTGCAAGAAAACATGGTATCACATTCTCTAAACCAGGTAATGGTGTCTGTCATCAGTTACAGCTTGAAAATTTTTCACATCCAGGTAAGACGCTTATTGGTTCAGATTCTCATACACCAACATGTGGTGCAATGGGTATGATTGCGATTGGTGCAGGAGGACTTGATGTAGCCGTTGCCATGGCAACAGGTAAGTATTATGTTCAGTGTCCATCAGTATTACAGGTTAAACTAACAGGACGTAAAGCACCTTGGGTATCTGCAAAAGATGTTATCTTAAAAATTCTACAGGAATTATCTGTAAAAGGTGGGGTTAATAAGATTGTTGAATATACAGGTGAAGGTTTAAGTGATCTTTCATTAACTGACCGTGCGACTATCTGTAACATGGGTGCAGAACTAGGTGCGACTACTTCAGTATTCCCAACAGATGAAAATACTTTAGCTTACTTAAAACAGCAGGGTAGAGAAGATGAATATGTTGAAATGAAAGCGGATGATGATGCAACATATGATGAAACTATTGAAATCGATATGTCTACATTAGTTCCTATGGTTGCTCAGCCTCATTCACCAGATAATGTAGTAGATGTAAAAGAATTAGAAGGTATGAAGATCAATCAGGTAGTCATTGGTTCTTGTACAAACTCATCTTTACCAGATATGATGCGTGCTGCAAAGATCTTAAAAGGTCGTAAAGTGGCTGAAGATGTTTCTTTAGTTATTGCGCCAGGTTCATCTTCTATTCTTTCTATGCTGGCACAAAATGGTGCTCTTGCAGATATGATTCATGCAGGTGCAAGAATTCTTGAATGTGGATGTGGTCCTTGTATCGGTATGGGACAGGCTCCATTATCAAAAGGTGTATCTTTAAGAACAATCAACCGTAACTTTAAAGGACGTTCTGGTACAAATGATGCAAGTGTATATCTTGTATCTCCAGAAGTTGCTGCATTATCTGCAGTCAAAGGTTATTTATCACAGGAATTTGAAGATGATATGGTATTAGAAGAAGTACCAGATACACCATTTGTGAAGAATCCTAACTTCTTTATTAGTGAATATATCCCTGATAATGAAATCTATATGGGACCTAATATCAAACCAGTTCCTAGAGGAGATAAGTTAACAGATACAGTAAGCGGTAAAGTTGTATTAAAAGTAGGAGACAATATCTCTACAGACCATATCGTACCTTCTGATTCTAAATTACTTCCATTCCGTTCTAATGTCCCTCATTTAGCAAAGTTCTCATTCTCTAAGGTGGATCCTGAATTCTATAATAGAGCCGTTAAAAACAATGGTGGTTTCATTGTAGGTGGAGATAACTACGGACAGGGTTCATCAAGAGAACATGCTGCATTAGTACCTAACTACTTAAAAATCAAAGCTATCTTCGCCATTTCATTTGCGAGAATTCATCGTTCTAACTTAATCAACAATGGTATTCTTCCACTTGTTATTGATGCGAAAGATTATGATTTCTTCAATGATCAGGATGATTATGAATTAAGTGATTTATTAGCATCTGTAGAAGAAGGTAAGGATATTGTAGTGACTAATAAAAATACAAATGAAACTATTACAGCACATCTATCATTATCAGCACGTGAAAAAGTCATGATTCAGTATGGTGGATTATTAAATGCAATTAAAGAACTAGGAGGAGATTTCTAATGAAAGCAGTACTTATTCCAGGTGATGGGATTGGACCAGAGATTTCAGCAAGTGTTGAATCTATCACAAAAGCAATGAACCTAGATATTGAATGGGTTAAATATAGAGCAGGTGCAGAATATGCGAAAGAAACAGGTGAAGTATGGGAACCTGGTCTTGTAGATGCAATTAAAGAATATAAATGGGCATTAAAAGGTCCTACAGCCACTCCAATTGGAACAGGTTTTAGAAGTGTGAATGTCGCATTAAGACAGAAATTCTCTACTTATGCCAATGTACGTCCTTTACGTAACTTCAAGGGTATTGATTCTAAATATGAAAATATTGACTTAGTCATCATTAGAGAAAATACTGAAGATTTATATAAAGGTATTGAATATATGCTCACTGATGATATTGCGAATGGTGTTAAGTTAATCACTAGAGAAGCTTCTACACGTATTTGTCGTTATGCATTTGAATATGCACGCACAAATAACAGAAAAAAAGTGACAGCCATCCATAAAGCCAATATAATGAAGTATACAGATGGTCTTTTCCTTGATTGTTATAGAGAAGTGGCAAAAGACTATCCAGAAATAGAAACACAGGAAGTTATTATTGATAATATGTGTATGCAGCTTGTACAGCGTCCAGAAACATTTGATGTCCTTGTTGCACCAAACTTATATGGGGATATTGTTTCTGACTTATGTGCAGGTCTTGTAGGTGGTCTTGGTATTGCACCATCAGGTAATATTGGTGACGACTACCGTATTTATGAAGCTGTTCATGGCAGTGCACCTGATATTGCAGGTAAAGGTATTGCGAACCCAAGTTCTTTAATTCTTGCATTCGCAATGATGCTTGAAGCATTAAATAAACAGAAAGAAGCACAATCTTTAAGAGAAGCCTTAGCAGCAGTCGTAGAAGAAGGTAAGTTTACAACACCTGATATTGGTGGACAGGCAACTACAAAAGAGTTTACAGACGCAATTATCGATAAATTATAAGAGGAGGAAAAAGAAATGCCATCTCATAGCATTTTTGAATCAACTTCCCATGGATCATTGGGCTCTAAAATATTTATCTTATTACGTGATCGTATTCTTAATGAAAGTTATAAATGCGGTGATAAATTAAATGAATTAACACTTGCGAAAGAGTTGAAGATTTCTCGTACACCTATTAGAGAAGCATTAAAACAGCTAGAATTAGAAGGTTTAGTAGAAAGTATTCCTAATAAAGGTGTTTATGTCAAAGGTTTTTCACCTCGTGATATTGATGATATGTTTGAAATACGTCTTTCTCTAGAAGGATTAGCTGTTTCGTTCGCAATTGATCGTATGGATGAAGTGCATCTTGCTAAAATTAAAGAAGTATTTGAATTACTAGAATTCTATACTACAAAGGGTGACTTTGATAAAGTGAATGATTTTAATATTCTATTCCATGAATCTATTTATCAGGCAACACAGTCTACCTATTTTGAACAGATTCTTAAGGATATTCATTACTATGTCTCTGTGACATCAAGACATTCTATTGCACGTCCTGAACGTTTAGAATCATCACTTGCAGAACATCGTGCTATTCTAGAAGCCATCATTGATGGAGACAAAGATGAAGCAACAGAACGTATTCAAAGACATATTCGTAAAACACAAATGCTTGTAAGAAAATATTATGCAACAAGAAAGTAGGGTCAACCTACTTTTTTTGTTGTAGAATGATATCAGGAGGGTATTTATGTTAACGCCTAAACATTTAATTAAAAAAGAAAAGAATGATTATCGCTTGATTGCGATATCAGATATACATGGTCATTTAGACCGCTTTAAAGAATTATTAAGAAAAGTGAATTATGATCCTGTAGAGGATTATTTGGTGATTATTGGTGACTTTGTAGAAAAAGGAGACCAGGTATTAGAAACAATACATTTTATTATGAATCTTTCACGCTTTCCTAAGTGTTATGTTTTGATGGGAAATTGTGAATGGGCGATGAATGCATTACTTACTATTCCAGAAATTGCAGGAGAAATTCCTAAGTATTTAAAGAGAAATAGTAAGAACGGTATTATTAGAAATATTTATAACCAGGAACATTTTAGTGATGGACATGAAACACCTTTAGGTATGCAGAAAATCATGGCTGAAAAGCTTAAACAAGAATTAAAGTTCATGTCCCATTTACCTACTACATTATTATTTAATGATTATTTATTTGTCCATGCAGGTGTAGAACCAAGAGATAATTATAAGGAGTGTGGTTTATCATCTTACCTCGAACTCCAACATTTTTATGAACTAGGACATTCATTAAAGTATACAGTTGTAGTAGGACATCTTCCTACATCCAATTATTTCCCTCGTTCTATTCATAATGACATTATTATAGATGAAGAAAAGAAGATCATTTGTATTGATGGAGGCACAGGTGTGAAACCTATCTCACAATTAAATGCGCTTATTATTCATAGTTATAAGGGGGAAGTGACATATCAAACAGAATGTGTACAGCCATTTCCTATAGGTGTATTAAATAAAGACCTTTATGGTAATGGTGAAGTAGACCACAAGATAGCTTTTCCTGATTATGAAGTGAAGATCATGAAAAAAGGAAAAGAGTTTAGTCAATGTTATAGAGTGAGTGATCATGTAATGATCTCTATTAAGAATGAATTCTTATATGAAAGAAATCATCATCTCTATTGTTTGGATGATTATACAGATCATTGGTTTATAGGTGAAGAAGGAACAGAAGTCAAGATTGCAGGTGTCTATGGACATTATGTCTATGTTATCTGTGGTGCACAGGTAGGTTGGGTCAATGAAGAAGACATCGATTATTAAGATAGTATGTGTGATAGCTGTGTTATTAAGCATCATCACCTATCAGACGTTCTTTTCTTATAAGAAACTTGAACCGCATATTGTATTAGTGAAGCAGAATACATCATTCTTACATCAAACACTTACCATCGGACAACCTTTAGTTGTAGAAGGACAAAGAGGCTCTCAATATTATGGCTATTTATATGTGAATGGAAAGAAGAAGGAAGGCTATATTTCAAGTAAAAAGGTACAACCTTATACATTTGATGAATCTTTTGAAAAAGAACTCACATCATTCCCTGATAGTTATAAACAACCGTTACGCTTCTTACATGCACTTTATCCAGAGTGGCGCTATGTGCCTCTTAATACTTCTTTAGACTTTAATGACACGGCTTCTATTTTCCAAAGTAAGTCATTGATAGATACAAATGATTCTTCAATGATCGCTTCTCCTGATATTATAGAAGGACAGACATGGTGTCGTGTTTCTTTGAATGCAGCTCGTTATTTCTTAGATCCACGTAATGGTCTGGATGCTTACCATGCGCTGATGTTTGAGAAGCTCACTTATAATCCTTCTGAAACATTACAGGAAGGAAAAAGAATGCTGGCAGGAACTGAAATGTCAGGTATAGAACCGCAGTCTAAAAAAGACTGGGCCGAACTCTATCGTTACAGTGCAGAAGTAAATAACATCTCTATGTCATTACTCATTACCCGTGCGATTCAGGAACAGACAGGTGGAGGACTAGGACTTCGTGGAGGACATGCAAGAAACAATCCACAAGGACCTCTCTTCTATAATATATATAATATTGGAGCAAATAGTAGTGATCAGGATGGAATAGACTTTGCGTCATCAAGAAACTGGGATACAAGAGAAAAAGCCATCCTTTATGGCTCTAAGTATCTATCAGATAACTATATCACTAAAGGACAGGATTCACTTTATCTGCAGAAATTTGATGTCCACAACAATAATCCTGGTCATCATTATTATATGTCTAACATCAGAGCACCTTATAGTGAAGCAAAGAATATGTTAAGAGGGTACAAGTCTAATCATATGGATCATGTAAGACGTATACTAGAAATACCACTTTATACTCATATGCCTGTTTATAATGCTTATCCTATTTCTACTGATATCAATTCTTCAGGAACTATTATGAAGAACCCTCATTGTGAATATCAAATAGCGGATACATATAAGAACCTTATAGAAAATGTGGATTATATCTCTATCAATCACAAAACCTATACACATATTGTAGGTTTGAATAACTACTATGGTTCATGTGATATTCCAAAATAATATTTTCATAATCTGTCGGTTTTTAATATATTTGCCTTAAAATTTATATAATATGATTCAGGAGGAATTAACAATGACATTTAGTAAAGATTTTTATTGGGGTGGCGCTGTCGCTGCCAATCAATGTGAAGGGGCATGGAATGTAGATGGAAGAGGTATGGCCCGTACTGATGTAACTACAGGAGGAACAGTGAATACTCCTAGAATGGTTACATTTATTGATAAGGATGGTCAGAAACAGAAATTACCTAACCATGGCTTTAAATTACCAGAAGGGGCTCATTTTGCAGTCTTTGATGATGAACTTTATCCAAACCACGATGGTATTGATTTCTATCATCACTATAAGGAAGATATCGCATTACTTAAAGAAATGGGATTCAAGATGTTTAGACTTTCTATTTCATGGTCTAGAATCTATCCTACAGGAGAAGAAACAGAACCAAATCAGGCTGGTTTAGACTTCTATAGAAATGTATTTACAGAACTAAGAAATGCGGGTATTGAACCACTCGTTTCTATCTGGCACTTTGACACACCACTTGCTTTAGAAGAAAAGTATGGTGACTGGCAGGATAGAAAGTACATTGAATTATATGAAAAGTATGTGACTACTATCTTTAAGGAATATAAGGGTCTTGTAAAATATTGGCTTACATTTAATGAAATTAATAATACAATTAACTTCTTACCAGATAATGCAAGTGATGAAGCTTTCCAGGAAGCCTATCAGCATCTTCATTATCAGTTTGTAGCGAGTGCAAGAGCTGTACAGATTGGTCATGCGATTGATCCTGACTATCAGATTGGCTGCATGATCTGTGGTATTACTTATTATCCACTTACTTCTGATCCAAAAGATATTCTCTTTAACCGTTATAAATGGGAAAAGGGTATCTTCTATTGTGGAGATGTACAGTGTAAAGGTAAATATCCAACATATGCAAAACGCTTATGGAAGGAACATAATGTCGAATTAGATATCACAGAACAGGATTTAGTAGAATTAAAGAATGGTACTGTTGATCTTTATACATTCTCATATTATATGTCTCAGTCTATTACAACTCATAAGAATGAAGATACAGTAGGTGGTAATATGTCATTTGGTGTACGTAACCCTTACTTAACATATTCTGATTGGGGATGGGCATTAGATCCTGAGGGATTAAGATACTATCTTGAAGTCGTTTATGATCGTTATGAATTACCATTAATGGTTGTAGAAAATGGTTTAGGTGCCTTTGATACAGTAGAAGAAGATGGTTCTATTCATGATGATTATAGAATTGACTACTACCGTGCACATATTAAAGAAATGGATAAAGCGATTGAAGAAGGTATTGATTTAATCGGTTATACAACTTGGGGCTGTATTGATCTTGTTTCTGCAGGTACTGGAGAAATGAGAAAACGTTATGGCTTTATTTATGTAGATAAACATGATGATGGTACTGGCACTATGAAGAGAAGTAAGAAAGACTCTTTCTACTGGTATAAGAAAGTTATTGAATCGAATGGTGAAAATCTAGACTAATACAAAAGACCAGCGCACGCTGGTCTTTGTTACATGTCTTCTAAAATCTGTTTTACAAGCTTTACAAGTCTTTCTTCTGCACTATTTGCTGCTTCCATGACTTCTATATGATTTAATTCATTATTAGATAATCCTGCTGCTTTATTAGTCACTAATGAAATACCTAAAATCTTCATATCAGAATGTCTTGCAACAATAGCTTCAGGCACTGTAGACATACCTACCATATCTGCACCAAGTGTCTTGAATGCTCTGATTTCTGCAGGTGTTTCAAATTGTGGTCCTTTAAAGAAACAATAAACACCTTCTTTTACATCTACATTCACTTTCTTTGCGGATTCTAAGGCAAGACTACGTAATGTTGATGTATAAACATCAGTCATATCCTTAAAACGTGGTCCAAAGTCATCTAGATTAGGTCCTCTTAAAGGTGATGGCATCATAAATGATAAATGATCAGAAATAATTACAATCTGTCCTGGATTTAAATCATCTCTTACACCACCGCAGGCATTTGTCACAATAAGGTTCTTAATACCTAAAGCACTAAATACACGAATAGGCATTGTGACTTTCTGCATATCATAGCCTTCATAGAAATGGAAACGTCCCTTCATACAGGCAACAGTCTTACCACCAATTTCACCGATAATAAGTTTACCAGCATGTCCTGGTACAGTAGAAACAGGAAAATAAGGGATATCCTTATAATCAATTTCTACAGGTTTATTAATCACATCAGCAAGTGGTCCTAAACCTGAATCTAATACAATGGCAACATCAATAGGATTTTTATAACGTGACTGAATATAATCACGTGCAGCATAAATTTCATCAATATACATAAATATACCTCCATATCTATTATAGCCTATATCATTCGCAAATATCTTATAAAAATGATAAAATAAGCCTAATAAGGAGGGTGATACCATGCATTTAGAAGACTATCGTTTATTTGATACTAAAGTATTTAGAGATGTTGTACATGATTATATACATGTAGAATATATGCCTATTTGGAAACTCATTAATACAAAAGAGTTTCAGCGTTTAAGACGTATTAAACAGCTCGGAGGTACATCCATGGTATTTCCAAGTGCAGAACATTCACGTTTTGTGCATTCCTTAGGTGTTTATGAAATAACACGCCAAATGACAGAACTTGAACAAGTTAAAAAACACTTAACCGACTATGAAAGATTGACTGTATTATGTGCTGCCCTATTACATGATTTAGGACATGGTCCTTTCTCTCATTCATTTGAAGGAATCTTCCAATACAATCATGAAGAGATGACTACAGCGCTTATTAGAGGACATACAGAAGTCCATGAAGTCCTAACACAAATAGATCCTCATTTACCTGAAGATGTGGCAAGTATTATAGAAAAGAAAGCCGATAAGCCAATGTTAGTGCAGATGATTTCTAGTCAGGTGGATGCTGATCGTATGGATTACCTTCTACGTGATTCTTATAACTGTGGTGTGACTTATGGACAGTTTGATTTATCAAGAATATTACGTACTATGCGTATTGTAGACAATCGTATTGTCTTTAAATCATCCGGTGTACAAGCAATAGAAGATTATATTCTAGCTCGTTACTATATGTATTGGCAGGTGTATTATCATCCCGTATCTAGAAGTTATGAACAGGTGCTAGGGAGTGTTATGAAACGTGTAAAGGATCTTTATAAAGAAAACTATACCTTTAAATCTTCATTTCCACTTCTTGTTCCTTTCTTAGAAGATAACTTTACACCTGAACAATTTGTGAAGCTGGATGAAACATCATTACTTTATTATATAAGATGCTTTATGGATGAAGAGGATACCATCCTTAAGGATTTATCGACTCGTTTATTAGAAAGAAAATTATTTAAATATCGTACACTTAAGGGTGATGAAGATTATGAAAATACACGAAAGATATGTATAGAAGAGGGATTGGATCCTCGCTATTATGTCACAAGCGATGCGATTATGAATCAAGTGCCTTATAAGCGTATGAAGGTCAGTCATGCAAATGAAGTAGAGATTCTTAAGGAAGATGGAACAATCAGTTCTCTACCAGAAGAATCAGAAATTGTACAGGCTATATTATTAGGTAAAGCCAAACAAGATCAGAAGATCTTTTCTACAAGACAAGTGATTCGACGTTCTTCTTTTAGATATCAATATTTTAGTAACTATATGGATGCTCAGGGAACACACTATATCCTTGAACAGACTTCTAAAGAATGGTCTCAAGAAGGATTGTTCTTAGAGTTTTATCAAGAAGATCACGTTATTGGATGTGCACATATTATTGATAATAGTGTGAAAGATATTGTATTACTTCCTGATGACCGTAGAGAATTCTATGAGAAAGAAGTATTAGGTGCCATAGAGGATTTCTTCAAGAAACAACATATCCATGTTGTGAAGATCGTTCCTTATTCACAATCTCTTGATTTTTACTTAGAAAATGGGTATCGTACAGAAGGTTACTATATAATTAAGGAGGTAGAATGATGAAAAAAAGAATTTCTTATGAATGTTTATTGGTGAATGGTCCAGTAAAAGAAAAAGTAAAATATAAAGAGGTTGGGGATCATTATGAAGCCAAAGGGATTCATTATATCTCTTTTGAAGTAGATGGAAAACCTATTCGTATTCAATATGATCAAAAACATGTTCATCTTGTGAATGATCAATCTGTATTACATTTTAATAAGGATATGCGTGTGCCGAATAAATATACATTACCCTATGGTATTGTAGAACTTCATACAAATGTGGTTTCTTTAGAATATAGAGAAGGCACAATGAAGTTCATTTATGAGCTCTATGATCAAGAACATCTTGTAACAAAAGCTTATATGATGGTGCATTATTCTGATATAGATGAAGAAGGAATGCCTTCATGAAACATATAAAACGTTTTACAGCATTGTTTTTTGAATATCTTTATCGTTTTATTCAGTTCTTATTGAGTCCGTTTGTGATCTATATTGCGCTTATCTGTATTCAGGCTATTTATCTTCTATACTTTGCGTCAATACTCACAGACTTTAATGGTGTGGTTCGTTTCTTATTTATCTCACTTTCCGCATTTATGATCTTTTATTTAATTAGTAAAGATGAGAATACAAACTATAAGATGACATGGATCTTCTTTATCATGCTGTTACCAAATGTAGGTGGGCTACTCTATCTTTTATTAGGTAATAAGAGACCTTCACGCTGGTTAAAGAAAAAGATTCAGCCAGAAGTACAATATTTCAATCAAACAAGACAACAGGATCCAGTTATTAGAAACCAGATTATTAATAAGAAGATTATTTCTTTAGATTATCTCAACAGACAATCATTCCCAATCTACAATCATACAGAATGTAAATATTATTCATTAAGTGATTATAACTACCAGGATATGATTAAAGATCTTCTACATGCAAAACATTTTATCTTTATGGAATACTTTATTGTGTCTAAAGGTCTTATGTTTGATACTATCATCGGTATTTTAAAACAGAAGGTCAAGGAGGGTGTCGATGTTCGTTTTATCTTTGATGACTTCGGTTCCTTTACAACTGTACCTCTTCACTTTGCGAAGAAGCTGGAAGAAGCAGGTATTAAAACAGTGATGTTCAATCGTTTTATTCCAGTCTTCTCTTTAAGTCAGAACCACAGAGACCATCGTAAGATCTGTGTAATTGATGGTTATATTGGTTATTCTGGAGGGTTTAACTTGGCTGATGAGTATATCAACTGTAAAATGCGTTTTGGACATTGGAAGGATACAGGTATTCGTTTAGAGGGAGAAGCAGTGTGGTCATTGACATCTATGTTCCTTTCTACATTCTATGCCTATCATAAGGAATATCATGGAGAAGATATAGAACAATTTAAACCCCATACCTACCATCCTGAATCATTTAAGAATACAGGTTATGTATTACCTTATGGAGATGATCCACTCGATGATGAAGGAGTAGGAGAATCTGTTTATTTAAATATGATTACACATGCATCTAGAAGTATCGATATTATGACACCTTACTTTATTATTGATGATGTCATGTTGAAGGCATTGTGCCTGGCTTCTAAGAATGGTGTTAAGATCAGATTATATGTCCCTCATGTACCAGATAAGAAACTTGTTTTTAGAGTCACACGCTCTTATTATTATGGCCTCATTCGTGCAGGTATTGAGGTGTATGAATACTTACCAGGTTTCTTACATGCAAAAGTCATGTTAGTAGATGGGAAAGCAGCGACAGTAGGGACAATTAATTTTGATTATCGTTCTCTTTATCTCCATTTTGAATGTAATGTCTTATTATATGAAGCAGAATGTTTATCTGCGATTAAGAGAGATTTTAGAGAGATGAATGAAATTTGTGCACCTGTAAAAATAGATGACAGCCGTCATTTTAAAGGACTCGTAGAAGGATTATTGAGATTATTCTCTCCACTTCTATAAAATTCTTGACAGTCCAACATTTTGTGATACATTATTTAGAGTATGAAATAAAAAAGGAGGAATACAAGATGGCTGAAAATAAGCTTGAAAACTCACTAAAAATCGCCATTGGTCAGTCTGTTAATAAGTGCTTTGAAGCAGTAGATATCACCCCTGAAAATATCATGATTGAGATTCCTAAGGATTCTACTCATGGTGATTATTCTACTAACATTGCGATGCAGCTGACAAGAACACTCCATAAGAATCCTCGTGAAATTGCGACAGCCATTGTTGATTCACTTGATCAGGAAGCAGCACATGTAGAAAAAGTAGAAATTGCTGGTCCTGGTTTCATTAACTTCTTTATGAAAAATGATGCGCTTACTTCAGTAATTGCTGAAGTACTTTCAGAAAAGGACAATTATGGACAGACTCACTTCGGTGAAGGAAAGAAATATAACGTAGAATTCGTTTCTGCAAACCCTACAGGAGACTTACACTTAGGTCATGCAAAGGGTGCTGCAGTAGGTGATTCTATTTGCCGTATCATGACTAAAGCAGGTTATGATGTAACAAGAGAATATTATATTAATGATGCCGGTAAGCAGATCACTAACCTTGCATTATCTCTATACAGCCGTTATCTTGCATTATTTGATATCGAACGTCCAATTCCTGAAGATGGATATATGGGACAGGATGTCATTGATATTGCAAAGAGTATCAAGGAAAAAGAAGGAGATGCTTTAACTCAGTTAACTGAAGAAGAAGCTATTGCTTATTTCCGTAAGGTGGGTACTGAACATGAATTACAGAAGATTAAAGATATCTTAAAGGAATTCCGTGTATCATTTGATGTATGGTTCTCTGAAACTTCTTTATATGAAGGTAATAAGATTGAACCTGCAATCAATAAGTTAAAAGAAAAAGGCTATACATATGAACAGGATGGAGCCTTATGGTTTAGAACAACTGAGTTCGGTGATGATAAGGACCGTGTTCTTATTAAAACGGATGGAAGCTATACATACTTCACACCAGATATCGCATATCACTTAAGCAAGTTGAATAGAGGTTATGATTACTTAGTTGACTTACTTGGTGCTGACCACCATGGTTATATCAACCGTATGAAAGCAGCTATCCAGGCTTTAGGTTATAATGCCGATCAGTTGAATATCGATATCTTACAGATGGTAAGAATGGTTGAAAACGGTGAAGTTGTTAAGATGAGTAAACGTACTGGTAACGCTGTTACTATTCGTGACCTTATTGATGATATTGGTGTAGATGCAACTCGTTATTTCTTTGTAGCGAAAGCAGCAAACACACCATTTGATTTTGACTTAGGTCTTGCAAAATCACAGTCAAATGAAAACCCTGTATACTATGCACAGTATGCACATGCAAGAATGTGTTCAATCATGAGATCAGCAGCAGAAAAGAATATTGAACCTGCAGATCACTTTGAATTGATTACTAACCCAAAAGAAATTGAATTATTAAAACACATTAATGAATTCAAAAACACAATCAATGATGCAGCTCGTACAAGAGCACCTCATAAGATTGCAAACTATATTCAGAGATTAGCTCAGTTATTCCATTCATTCTATGGTGACTGTCATGTAATCGATGAAGAAAACAAAGAATTATCATCTCAGCGTTTAGCACTTGTAGAAGCAACACGTATTACACTTGCGAACGCATTAAACTTAATTGGTGTTCATGCACCAGAAAAGATGTAGGAGGCTACTATGGATTACAGACAAGAGTCAATGGTTAATATCGCATTTGAAATTCTTACTAAATCAGCAGGAGCAATGAGTTTCTATGATATTTGGAAAGAAGTTGCTGAAAAGAAAGAATTCGATGAAGAACAGAAAGATGATAACGAATCATTATTCTATACAAATATGATCTTAGATGGTCGTATGATTACTATTGGTGAAAACAAATGGGATCTTAGAACAAGACATAGATTCGAAGAAGTGCATATCGATATGAATGATATCTACAATGAAGATGAATCAGAAGAAAGCACTGAAGAAGAAGACGAAGGCTTAGTTGAAGATAACTATGGTGAAGAAGAATAAGGAGAAATCCTTATTCTTTTTTTTGGGAATTTTTTAAGGAGATGCATTATTAGGTGAGGAGGGATGAAAATGAAATATTTTCTATATTATGGTCTTATTGGAGATTGGATCTTATCACAGTTTAAAACACGTAGTGTGCTTGGAATCCTTGCTGCCTTTTGTATTATTGTACTAGGTGCAATTGTTTGTGATTGGATACTCACTGATTTGAAGAAGAAAGGAGAAAACTTACTCTATATTGGGGCAGTATGTGGATATGTCCTCATATATGGATTAATTCTTTTGGGAGTATCATGTGTGTTCATTTTTATAATTCTTATGGTGGACGTATTAGGTGATGTACAAAAATATATATTTCCAGAATTGTTAGAAGGAACAAACGAAAATCTCAGAGAATTACTATGGGAAGAATTATTATTTTCAGATAAGGTGTTGCGTTGTCTAGATTATGATCATCAGAATCTGTACAAGTATGATTTAGATAGTATGTTTAATGATGATTCGTATACAGCGGAAGAAGCAAAAAAACAAATAAAAAAATGGGATTTCTACCTAGATAATCCAATGGAAGGAGTGAAAAATGGAAAGAACAGCATCTGGATGATTAAGTTTTTTCTCACTATATCTACGTTAAATCAACATACTTTTTACATGCTTATGCTTCATTTTTGTATTTTATTCTGAACACTAAAAAAAGTTGAGATGAAAGGGTTTACCTTTGCATAAATCCTTGTGAAATAGTTGATTTTAGTTAAGTGCTGGATTATAATACAAATAGAAATTATTTAAGGAGGAATGTCATATTATGGCAGTAAAAGTTGCAATTAATGGATTTGGCCGTATTGGTCGTTTAGCATTCAGACAGATGTTTGATGCAGAAGGTTATGAAGTAGTAGCTATCAACGATTTAACTTCACCTAAAATGTTAGCTTACTTATTAAAGTATGATTCTTCACAGGGTAAATATGCTCATGCTGATACAGTAGAAGCAGGAGAAGATTACATCACAGTTAACGGTAAGAAGATCACTATCTATAAAGAACCAGATGCTTCTAAATTACCTTGGGGTGAATTAGACGTAGACGTAGTACTTGAATGTACTGGTTTCTACACTTCAAAAGCAAAAGCTGAAGCTCATGTAGCTGCAGGTGCTAAGAAGGTTGTTATTTCAGCTCCAGCTGGAAGCGATCTTAAGACTATCGTATTCAACGTAAACAACGAAACATTAACAACAGAAGATAAGGTTATCTCTGCAGCTTCTTGTACTACAAACTGCTTAGCTCCAATGGCTAATGCATTAAACAAGTTAGCAGAAATCCAGGGTGGTATCATGTTAACAGTTCATGGTTACACTGGTGACCAGATGCTTCTTGATGGACCACAGAGAAAAGGTAACTTAAGAAGATCTAGAGCTGCTGCAGTAAACATCGTACCAACATCTACTGGTGCTGCAAAAGCTATCGGTTTAGTTATCCCAGAATTAAATGGTAAATTAATCGGTTCTGCAGTACGTGTACCAGTTCCAACTGGATCAACTACAGTTTTAACAGCTGTTGTTAAGGGTACTGTTACTGTTGATGAAGTTAACGCTGCTATGAAGGCTGCTGCAACTGATTCATTCGGTTACAATGAAGACGAAATCGTATCTTCTGACATCGTTGGAATGACTTACGGTTCATTATTTGACGCAACTCAGACTATGGTTAACGCTTTACCTGATGGAAATAGTGAAGTTCAGGTTGTATCTTGGTACGACAATGAAAACTCATTCACTTCTAACATGGTTAAGACAATCAAGTATTTCTCAGAATTAGCTTAATCAGATCTGAATTAAATAATGGAAGATCCCTGTATAGGGATCTTTTCTTTTTGGTCAAGTTTCTACTCAAAACATCAATGTTATGATAAAATAATGAAACGAGGTGACTTGAACGTGGAACTAAATAAAAGAAAGAAAAGTTTATTAATCAAATATATAGTAATAGGGGTGCTATGTTTAGCTCTTGGTTTTGGTAGTGGTTATATAGTATTCCATAATAGTAATGCAAATGCGAATGAGAAAACAAATCTTACATTAGTCGATGAAGTGGTAGATTTATTAAATAATAACTGGTTAGATACAACAGATTCTAAAACATCTATTCAGGATCGTATGATTCAAGGGTTAGTAGATGGTCTGGGAGACTCACATTCCTCTTTTATGTCTTCTCAGGAAAATAAAGAATTTAATAGTGATATCAATGGCAGCTATAGTGGTATTGGTGTTTATTTCTCTCCAGTTCATAGTGGTGCTTTATTGACTGGTATTATAGAAGAAAGCAGTGCTGAAAAGGCTGGACTTAAGGCAGGAGATATTATTACTGAAGCAGATAATAAATCACTCAATGGTTTGACAAGTACAGAAATGCAGGAACATATTAAAGGAAATGAAGGGACAGAAGTTTCTTTAAAGGTAAAAAGACTTAAACAGACTTTGAATGTGAAAGCAGTACGTAAGAACTTCAGTTCCGATGTCACTTATTATGTAGGAACTAAAAATAATAAAACATATGGTTATGTGAATATTTCTACTTTTGGAGATACAACTGCACAGCACGTAGAAACAGCGTTAAAAGAGTTTAAGAAACAGAATGTCTCAGATATTATTCTAGACTTAAGAGGGAATGGTGGGGGTTATATTACTGCCGCTAGAGATCTACTTTCTTTATTTAATGAGAAGGGTGAAACACTCTTTACTGTTAAGAATAAAAAGGGCCAGACTGAAACATATAAGGATAATACAAAGACGCATTATGCATTTTCTAATGGTTATATTTTAATGAATGGTGGAACAGCTAGTGCATCAGAATTATGTGCAGGTACATTTAAAGAAATACAGGGATATAAACTTATTGGACAGTCGTCTTATGGTAAAGGGACTATCCAGGCACAGACGAACTTATCGGATGGTTCTGTATTGAAATATACTTATGCAAAGTGGTATACACCTAAGGGTGTGAATATTAATAAGAAGGGATGGACTCCTGATGTGACAGTAGAGGATCAGTCTCTCTTATCTGCTTATTTCACTTATTATAGTGATAAGTATTATGTGGATAATGTGAATAATTCTATTATTGTTATGGAAAGATTATTAGAAGTACTTGGTTACAATCCAGGTCGTACAGATGGTTATTTCTCACAGGGTGTAAGTGATGCACTTAAACGTTTTGAACAGGATCATGGTTTAACTGTAGATGGTGTATTAGAATATAGTGATCAGGAATGCATGGTGAGTGTACTTGCAGAAAGATTAAGTCATAAGGAATATGACAATGCATTACAGAAAGTACTTACTTTAATATAGAAAGAAGGGATTATATGTCTTACAAGCTTGTATCAAAATTTAAACCAATGGGAGATCAGCCAGAAGCCATTAAAGAACTTGTGAAAGGAATTCATGAAGGTAAAAAGACACAGGTCTTATTAGGTGGTACAGGGACTGGTAAGACATTTACCTTTGCGAATGTGATTGCACAGGTGAATAAACCGACTCTTGTACTATCACACAATAAAACATTAGCTGGACAGCTTTATAGCGAATTAAAGGAATTCTTTCCAGAAAACCGTGTCGAATACTTTATTTCAAACTTCGATTTCTATCAGCCTGAAGCCTATATTCCTAAGAGTGATACATATATTGATAAAGAATCACAAACAAATGAAGAAATAGAAATGCTGAGAGCGGCTGCTATGAATTCTTTATTAGAAAGAAAAGATACGATTGTTGTTGCATCGGTGGCCGCTATTTATGGTTTAGGTAATCCACAAAGTTATCAGGAAATGATTTTCTCTTTACGTGTGGGTCAGGAAATTGATCGACGTGAATTACTCACATTCTTAGTAGATAGACAATATACTAGAAATGATATGGACCAGGTCAAAGGTACTTTTAGAGTACGTGGTGATGTTATTGAAATAGTGCCAGGTCATACTGAATCTTATATTATACGTATTGAATTATTTGGTGATGAAGTGGATCGTATTACAGAAGTTGATCCTTTGACTGGTCATGTTCAGGCCTCTTATAATACATATACGATTTATCCGGCTGAAGAATATATTACCAGCAGAGAAAAGATGCTTCATGCCTGTGATACGATTGAAGAAGAATTAAAAGACCGACTACAGTATTACCAGGATGCCGCAAAACCACTTGAGTATGAAAGAATCGATAACCGTACAAGACATGATATTGAAATGTTGAGAGAAGTAGGTATCTGTCCAGGTATTGAAAACTATTCACGTCATATTGATGGAAGAAAGCCAGGAGAAAGACCTTATTGTTTAATAGATTATTTCCCAGATGATTTCTTGCTTATTGTCGATGAATCTCATGTTATGCTTCCACAGATCAGAGGTATGTTTAATGGAGATAGAAGTCGTAAAGAAACATTAGTGGAATATGGTTTCCGTTTACCAAGTGCATTGGACAATAGACCACTTCGTTTTGAAGAGTTTGAAAAACTCATTCCCCAGGCAATATTTGTATCTGCTACACCAGGTGATTATGAGTTAGAAGGTGTACACGGTGAATATGTTGAACAGATTATTCGTCCGACAGGATTATTAGATCCTATTATTGAAGTACGTCCAATAGAAGATCAGATTGATGATATTATTAGTGAAATACAGTTACGTATAGAAAGAAATGAACGTGTACTTATTACGACTCTTACAAAGAGAATGGCTGAGGATTTAACTGATTATCTCAAGGAATTTGGTTTAAAGGTCGCTTATCTTCATTCAGAAACAAAAACATTAGAACGTACAGAAATATTAAGAGATTTACGTTTGGGTAAATATGATGTTTTGATAGGTATCAACTTATTAAGAGAAGGTTTAGACCTTCCAGAAGTTTCTCTTGTATGTATCTTAGATGCAGATAAGGAAGGTTTCTTAAGAAGTGAACGTTCGTTGATCCAGACAATTGGTCGTGCGGCAAGAAATGCGGATGGGCATGTTATTATGTATGCAGATCGTATCACTGATTCTATGCAGCGTGCTATTGATGAAACAAGTCGTCGTAGAGAAATACAGGAAGCTTATAATAAGGCTCATGGTATTACTCCAACCACAATTAAGAAAGAAATTAGAGAAGCTATCCATGGTCAGGAAGTCATTGATGAAGCACAGAAGCTTGTCAAGAAAGGTCGTAAAGCACCTAAGAAGGATAAGAAAGTTCTTCTTGAGGAATTAGAAAGACAGATGAAAGAAGCAGCGAAGGTACTTGACTTTGAACGTGCTATGGAACTTCGAGATATGATAGAGGAGATTAAAGATGGAAAGTAAATTTAGTCTCACACCTCTCGCATTAGATGTCTTTGAGGCGATTAAACAGGCAGGAGGACATGTATATCTAGTAGGAGGATGTGTACGTGATTTTCTATTAAAAAGAAGATCTAAAGATATTGATGTAGAAGTACATCATCTCTCTTTTGCGGCTTTAAAGGAAGTATTGTCACCTTTTGGAACAGTACAGGTCATGGGTGCTGCATTTGCGGTGGTTCATTTGTCTACTCTTGAAGGCTATGAATTCGCCTTACCAAGAATAGAAGAAAAAACAGGACTCAAGCATCAGGACTTTAATGTGATTGTGGATCCTGATCTTCCTTTAGAAAAAGCTTGTGCAAGAAGAGATTTTACGATTAATAGTATGTTATATGATATAGAAACAGGAACAGTTATTGATTTCTATTCAGGTCAGAAGGATTTAAAGAATGGTATTCTTCGTGCAACGAATGGGGATCATTTCTCAGAAGATCCATTACGTGTACTAAGAGGAGCGTCCTTCATGTCACGTTATGGCTTCAAGATGGATCCAGATACAAAAAATCTATGTCAATCTATCGTAGAAGAAGGGGGATTAGATACTCTCAGCACAGAACGTATTTATACAGAATACTGTAAGATATTGATGGGATTATATCCTTCACAGGGACTCAATTTCTTAAGAGATATTCATGGTCTTCCGTTCTACTTACAGGACTTAGATACAACCCATCAAAGAACAGACTATCATCCAGAAGGCAGTGTCTGGAATCATACTATGCTGGTAACTGATTTAGCAGCATTATGTAAACATCATACAAGTGAACCCTTATGGTTTATGTGGAGTGCTTTATTACATGATATAGGTAAACCACTTGTAACAACACCAGAAGGACATGCTTATGGTCATGCAGAAGAAGGGGCCGCCCTCTTTGATGAAAAGGTGGATCTGATTCTCTCTCATAAACAGAAAAGATATATTTATACCATGATTCAATATCATATGGTATTACCTACATTTTCTCGTAATCATGCAAGAAAGATTAAATTCTTACGCTTCTTAAAAGCCATTGATCAGAAGGCACCTTTAAAGGATCTTCTCTATCTTGCAAGATGTGATAAGTTAGGAAGAGGTATGGTTACAAGTGCTTCTATCAATGAATTGAATGCTTATGTAGAAGAAATGATCTCTATGTGTGATGATCATGCACCTGTTCCTATTGTGACAGGTAAAGATTTAATAAATGAAGGATTTGAGAATCATCAGGATTATTCTAAAATCCTTTCTCTAGCCTATGATTACCAATTACAGGGTTTAAATAAAGAAGTGATTATAAGGAGGTTGAAGAATGAAACAGGATGTCATTGCAGTGAGGGGTGCACGTGTCAATAACCTCAAAAATGTGAGTATAGATATTCCTAAAAATAAACTTGTGATTATGACAGGTTTATCAGGAAGTGGGAAGACATCTCTTGCGTTTGATACAATCTATGCAGAAGGTCAGAGACGTTATGTAGAGTCATTGAATTCTTATGCAAGACAGTTCTTAGGTGGAATGGAAAAACCTGATGTGGATTCAATAGAAGGGTTATCACCTGCTATTGCGATTGATCAGAAAACAACATCGAATAATCCCCGTTCTACTGTTGGTACAGTGACAGAAATTTATGATTATTTACGTTTGTTATATGCTCGTGTAGGACATGCTTATTGTCCTCATCATGGGATTAAGATAGAAGCTCAGACTTTAAAACAGATGGGTGATATTGTGGATACATATGATGATGGAGATAAGCTTCAGATTCTTGCACGTATGGCTATGAATCAAAAGGGAACACATAAAGATCTCTTTGATAAATTAAGAAAAGAAGGGTATGTCAGAGTCAAAGTAGATGGAAACATGTATACTCTTGATGAAGACATTACTCTAGAAAAAAATAAAAAGCATACCATCGATGTCATTGTCGATCGTATTAAGAAAAAAGAAGGCTATCGTACACGTCTCATTGAATCCTTAGAAACAGCTTTAAAACTAACCGATGGTGAAGCTATTGTAGAGAATTTGACTCAGGGTACAGAAAAGCTTTTCTCTTCTAACTACGCTTGTCCTATTTGTGGTTTCTCTGTTCCTAAGCTAGAACCACGTTTATTCTCTTTTAATAACCCATTAGGTGCTTGTCCTGATTGTAAAGGTTTAGGTATTAAGGAAGAAGTGGATCTAGACTTATTAGTACCTGACTGGAACTTGAGTATTAATGAGGGCGGTATTCGTTATTTTAAGACAGCGGTAGGGACTGATCGTATTGAGTGGCAGCGTTTCTTAAAACTATGCGAATATTATCATATTGATTTAGATAAGCCTTTAAAGGATTTTGATGAAGAAGAAAGAGATATTATCTTTACTGGTTCTCATGAACCTATTACTTATACAATTGTCTCTTCTTCGGGTAATGTTTCTCGTACAACAAACTATATTGAAGGTGTCGTTACACTTATTCAAAGACGCTATGAAGAAACATCTTCTAAATGGTCTAAAGAATGGTATGCGTCATTTATGGCTGAACATACCTGTCCAACATGTCATGGTGCAAGACTGAATGAAATGGTTTTAAGTGTACAAGTTGGTGGGTTGAATATTATTGAATTCACTAATCTTTCTATTGAGAAAGCTTTAGAATTTGTGGAAAATCTTAAACTATCAGAAATGGAAGAAAAGATTGCCCATTTGATCTTAAAAGAAATTCATGACAGACTTACATTCTTGAATGAAGTAGGATTAGGCTATTTAACACTTTCTAGACGTGCAGGAGGCCTGTCTGGTGGTGAAGCTCAGCGTATTCGTCTAGCAACTCAGATTGGTTCACGCTTAACGGGTGTTCTTTATGTATTAGATGAACCTTCTATTGGACTTCATCAAAGAGACAATGAGAAACTCATTCATACACTACAGGAAATGCGTGATCTAGGAAATAGTGTGCTTGTCGTAGAACATGATGAAGATACAATGCGTGCTTCTGATTATATTGTGGATATTGGTCCTGGTGCAGGTATTCATGGTGGACAGGTGATTGCCTATGGTACACCTGAAGAAGTCGCGGCCAATGAAAATTCTATTACTGGTGATTATTTATCTGGCAGAAAGAAGATTGATGTACCAAAAACAAGACATAAAGGCAATGGTCTTTATTTAGAAGTACGTGGGGCTAAGGAACATAACCTGAAGAATATTAATGTGAAGTTTCCGCTTGGTAAGTTTATTGCGGTAACAGGTGTATCTGGTTCAGGTAAATCGACATTAGTGAATGATATTTTATGTAAAGCACTACGTGCTAAGATTTATCGTTCACGTGAATTACCAGGTAAACATAAAGAAATACGTGGTATAGAGAATATTGATAAAGTTATTGAAGTATCACAGGAACCAATTGGTCGTACACCACGTTCTAATCCTGTGACTTATACAGGTGTCTTTGATGATATTCGTGATTTATTTGCGAAGACTCCAGAAGCGAAGATTCGTGGATATGATAAAGGACGTTTCTCATTTAATGTGAAGGGTGGACGTTGTGAAGCATGTCAAGGAGATGGTGTAAAACGTATCTCTATGAACTTTCTTCCAGATGTTTATGTACCTTGTGAAGAATGTCATGGACATCGTTATAATGAAGAAACATTACAGGTGACTTATAAGGATAAGAACATCTATGATGTATTAGAAATGACTGTAGAAGAATCACTTACTTTCTTTGAAAATCTTCCTCGTATTTATACTAAACTTAAAGCACTTTATGATGTGGGTCTTGGTTATATTAAACTTGGCCAAAGTGCGACAACACTTTCTGGTGGTGAAGCACAAAGAGTGAAGCTAGCATCTGAGTTACAAAAACGTTCAACAGGTAAAACACTCTATATTCTTGATGAACCAACAACAGGATTACATAGTGATGATGTGAATAGATTAATTGCTGTATTACAGAAGATTGTGGATAATGGTGATACAGTCTTAGTTATTGAACATAATTTAGATGTGATTAAGGTCGCAGATCACATCATTGATTTAGGATTGGAAGGCGGCGACAATGGTGGTACAATAGTCGTAGAAGGCACCCCTGAAAAGGTTGCAAAGTGTGAAAAGAGCCATACAGGACGCTTTCTTAAGAACCTATTGTAAGGAGGTATTTTATGGGAAAGTCCGTAAAACTAAAAGACTTGATGAATGATCCAGCCTATAAACGTGTATCTGGAGATGAAGAATCTTTAGAAAGAGAAGTATTTGTCGCAGAAATCAACCGTCCTGGATTTGAGCTTGCAGGTTTCTTTAAACACAGTGATTTTAGAAGAATTATTCTATTAGGTGATAAAGAAAATATATTTATTAGAGAAATGACAAAAGAGAGTCAGCTAGCATGTTTCTCTAAACTTGTGAATGATGAAACACCTTGTATTATTATTGCGAAGGGATATGAAGCACCAGAGATCCTAAAAAATATTGCATGTAAGAGAAACTTCCCAATCTTTGAAACAGAAATGGCAACAGGAAGAGTATCTATTAACTTAATGGGTAAGTTAGACGAACTCTTAGCACCAGAAACACAGATCCATGGTGTATTCTTAAATATTTATGGTAAAGGTGTCATTATTAAAGGAGATAGTGGTATTGGTAAATCCGAAATCGCCCTTGAACTTATTAAGAGAGGACATCAGCTGATTGCGGATGATGCAGTAGAACTTTATCATATTGGTCAGTCTATTATTGGAAAAGCACCAACTGTCTTAAAGAACTTACTAGAAATCCGTGGTATTGGTGTTATTGATGCCTCTAAGATGTTTGGGGCTGCCAGTGTTCTTCCAAAAGAAAAGGTAGACCTTATTATTCAGTTAGAAAGATGGTTACCATCTCGTGAATACAGACGTATTGGAGTAGAAGAAGATGATGTAACTGAAGATATTCTTTCAGTTCCTATTCCTAAGATTGTTGTACCAGTGACTGGCGGACGTTCTATGTCAGTTATTATTGAAGCAGCTGTTATGAATATGCAGCTTAAGGATTCTGGATTTGATTCAAGTAAAGAATTCGTGAATAGAATCCTTGAAAACATTAAAAGTAAGCAGGTGTAAGTTATGCAATTCTTTCCAGAATATAATATATTTCTTAAAATCGGTGGTCTGCAGATTCATATGTATGCAGTATGTATCATTATTGGTGCATTTATTGCCTATATGCTTGGACAATACAATTTTAAGAAATTAGGCTATAGTTCTGAAATTTTATCCGATTACTTCTTTGGAGTACTCATGACAGGAATCATTGGTGCCCGCATCTGGTATGTTATCTTCATGTGGAAAGAACTCTATATGTCTCATCCTGAAGAAATTATTGCGATATGGCATGGTGGACTAGCAATACAGGGTGGAATCATAGCCGCGCTCATTTATAGCTATTACTTCTTTAAAAAGAAGGATATTCCTTTCTTTGTGGCAGGAGATGCAATTATGCCAGGTGTATTGATTGCCCAGGCTTGTGGTCGCTGGGGAAACTTCTTTAACCATGAAGCATTTGGTTCAGCTGTTTCATTAAACTTCCTCAAGTTATTACATCTTCCTCAATTTATCATCAACAATATGTATATTGAGGGGGCTTATCATCATCCTACATTTCTTTATGAATCAGTCGGGAACTTGATTGTTTTTCTTGTGATTATTCTTGTAGTTAAGAAGAAAGCACAATGTACAGGTGAACAGTTCTTCTCTTACTTTATTGGTTATGGTATTGTGAGATTCTTTGTGGAAGGATTACGTACAGACTCACTTATGTTAGGTCCTATACGTATGGCCCAACTCACATCTATAGTATTTATTATTGCAGGTGTAGCTGGTATATATTACTTAAGAAACTATCAAAAGCGAAAGAATTAATCTTTCGCTTTTTCTTCACATTAAGTTAATGTATCATATGTATGATAGTTAAGAGGTGTAAAAGATGGATAAAAGAATTGAAAATCATATCATTCAACAATATTATGACAATCAAAGTCTCTATCGTTCATTAAAACATGATATTACAGATATTATTGAAAATATCATTACAAAGAATAATATAAAGATTTCTAATTTTGCGATACGTATTAAAACAGAAGATGCATTAAGACGTAAAATCTGTTTAAAACATAAGTACAAGGATGTGAATGATATTACAGATATCGTTGCATGCCGTATTATTACATTATTTGAATCAGATATTGATGTCATTTATAAGTTGATTAAACAGAACTTTGATATTGTGGAATACAATGATAAGAGAAAGAAGAACTATGATGACCGTATTGATTTCGGTTATAACTCTCTTCATTTATTAGTAAAATATAATGAAGCAAGACTGAATATGATAGAGTATTCAGATTATCGTCATATTGTCTTTGAAATACAGATTAGAACTATTCTCCAGCATTCTTGGGCTGAAGTAGAACATGGTCTAGGTTATAAGTCACAATATGAAATTCCTAAGGATATTCGTAGAAGACTCACAAGACTCAGTGCGACTCTAGAAATACTAGATGAAGAATTTGTGAATATAAGAGATGATATAGAAGAATACAATAGGGGTATTGATCATATAGAGAAGGTATTAAAGACAGATTTGAACTATAACTCTCTCATGACTTATTACCATGATTCTCCTATTATGAGTGAATTAACACAGATCATCTGTGAACAGTTCAATGTATCAATTAAAGAAGAACCTTATATTATATCTGAATTAAGAGTTGTAAAAAGATTCCATAATCTAGGCTATATGTATGTTCATGAACTCGATGAATTTATTATAGAAAATAGAGATAACATCGTAAACTTTGCGCAGTCAAAGCTCCGTTTCCTAGAAAAGAATAAGTATTTCAACCCTTATGATATCTTTGTCTGGGTATCACTGATCATGTTGTTGAATCAAGGTGTGGATGATCCTGAAAATATCATCAGTAATGAAATGTTCAGCATTCCTAATAAGAATGAAATAGATAAAGGAATTAATTAATATGTATCATATTTTGACACATTTATGATTGATTCATGTATAATTATATTAACGCTTTTAAATTAAAAAGAAAGAAGGTAAATAATATGGGATTTTTAGAAGGTAAGACTGTCATTGTGACTGGTGGTGGGCGTGCTGTACTTGAAGATGGTACATGTGGTTCAATTGGTTATGGTATCGTAACAGCATTTGCGAAAGAAGGGGCAAATATTGTCATTACTGGACGTAACCTAAAGAAACTAGAAGATGCAAAAGAAGAAATTGAAAGACTTTATAATGTAGAAGTTCTTCCAGTACAGGCTGATGTGAATGCAGGTGCTGATAATGAAGCAGTAGTAAAAGCAGTTGTTGAAAAGGCAATTGAAAAGTTCGGTCATATTGATGCATTAGTCAATAATGCACAGGCGAGTGCATCTGGTGTATCTCTTGCAGAACATACTACAGAACAGTTTGATTTAGCTATGTATTCAGGATTATATGCAGCATTCTATTATATGAAAGCATGTTATCCATACTTAAAAGAAACAAAAGGTTCAGTCATCAACTTTGCATCGGGTGCTGGATTATTCGGAAACAAAGGTCAGTGCTCTTATGCTGCTGCAAAAGAAGGTATCCGTGGTTTAACACGTGTTGCTGCGACTGAATGGGCTGCAGATGGTATCAACGTAAACGTTGTATGCCCACTTGCTTGGACTGCACAGCTTGAAAAGTTTGAAAAAGCTTATCCAGAAGCTTTCAAGGCCAATGTTCATACACCACCTATGGGACATTTTGGTGACAATGAAAAAGAAATCGGACGTGTTGTTGTACAATTAACTTCTCCAGACTTCAAATATATGACTGGTGAAACAATCACTCTTGAAGGTGGATTAGGAATGAGACCATAAGGAAACGCAATGCGTTTCCTTTTTTCAAAGGAGCAAACTATGATTTATTATTTTAGTGGAACAGGAAATAGTCACTATGTGGCAGAAGTACTTTCAAAGTCCTTACAGGATACTATGCAATCTATTGAATCAGCTCAAAACATTAAACAGGATGAAATAATAGGTATTGTCACACCTGTTTATTTCTTTGGTTTACCTGATATTGTGAAGGATTTCTTAGAAAGACTGTCTGTCTCTTCTAAGTCTTATTTTTATCTTGTTGTGACTTATGGTGGTAAACCAGGGAATATAGGTAAAGAAGCGAATAGTATCATGCAGAAGAAAAGCACAGGCTTTTATGCGATGTATGGTGTGAAAATGGTGGATACGTATATTCCTATGTATGATGCATCTAAAAATGAAAAGATAGAATCTCAAATAGATCCTCAAATAGAAGAAATCATTACGCAGATTAAGGAAAGAAGAATAGGGGACTACTTGAAAGGAACAGTACCAGTTCTTATTAATAAGGCCTGTTCGTTTCAATATAAGCAGATAAGAAAAACAGATAACTTAACCATTAATGAATCCTGTATTCATTGTGGCTTATGTGCGAAAGAATGTCCTGAACAGGCGATAGAAATCAAAGACCATGTGACATTCAAGAAAGAACAGTGTATGATGTGTTTAAGATGTTTACATCATTGTCCTGTGAATGCAATTAGATTTAAAAATAAGGACAAAGGACAATACAGGAGGTTACTATGATCAAAGAAGATATTTTAATCAAGAATACAACAAGAGAACAGAGAGAACAAATTGTGAATGATGCATTAGGTATAGTAGATGGTTTATGTGATGGTTGTTCACAGGGAATCATTTCTATGTATGATGCGTATATTGATGGCTTAAAAGAACTAGATGAAATCAACAGAGAATTCAATGCCCACTATGAAGTAGATGATAAACGTGGTGGCAATAGAGGCGGCTGTTCAATGATGTAAGAAGTAAGAGTGATCTTACTTCTTTTTTTACATGAAAAAAGAACTTCTTTCGAAGTTCTTATCCCCATACCTCTTCGGCAATTTCTTTGACTAATTTTAATTTAGCCCACTGCTGTTCTTCAGTGAGTTTATTACCAATCGCACATGATGCGAATCCACATTGTGGACTTAAACAAAGTCTATCGAGTGGAATAAACTTAGCTGCTTCATGAATTCTCTTAATCACTGTTTCTTTATCTTCTAATTCAGGTGTTTTAGTTGTAATCAAACCTAATACAACCTTCTTATCTTCTGATACCTTTGCGAGAGGTGCAAATCCTCCAGATCTTTCATCATCATATTCTAGATATAAAGCATCGACATTTTCTTTCGCAAATACATAATCAGCGACAGAATTATAAGGACCTTTCGCAAAGAATGTAGAATGGTAATTACCACGGCATATATGTGATGTAATCACCATGTCTTCTGGTTTATTTTCTAATGCAAGGTTATTGACTGCAAGTAATTCAGCCTTTACTTCTTCTAAATCAAGTCCTAAAGATTCATATCTCTGTTTTGCAGCATCTCCTACAATCGCACCCCAAGTACAGTCATCTAACTGTAGATTACGGCATCCTGCATCATAGAACTGTTTAATGACGTCCTGATAAGCCACACCAATATCATGAATTAATTCTTCATTTGTAGCATAGAACTTTCTTGTAGTTTCAAAGTTAGCAGGTACAATCATCTGCTGGAAAGTCTGTGCAGGGGCTGGAATAGTATACTTAGCCACTGTGTTTTCATCTTCGAACTGTTTTAAGAATTTAAAGTATTCCACAAAAGGATGTGCTTTTGCCTTAATCTTACCTACAAGATAAGTATCATCCAATACTGCAAGTTCTGTATTAAATCTTACACCATTACCAGTATTCTTATGTTCAACACCCTCAAATCCCCACATGAAATCTAAATGCCAGAATGTTCTTCTGAATTCTCCATCAGTGATCACATGGTATCCTAATTCCTTCTGTTTCTTAACTACTTTTACAACTTCTTCATCTACAATATGATCATAATCTTCCTGAGATAACTTTCCGTTATCCAATGCTTCCTTAGCATCCTTAAGAGCCTGTGGTCTTAAAAAACTTCCTACAAAATCATATCTAAAAGGTACATTTCCCATTTCTTATTCCTCCTTGGTTAGTGATTGTATTATAACAACTACCTTGACCATTGAGAAATACATATAATATGCAGTTATATATAGTCTAAAACTATATTAATCTTCATACTCTACAATTAGCTTATCTTTATTGTTCTTAATAGTCTTATATAAGTCAGAAGGAATCTTCCATATTCCATTATAAGGTTCTTCTATATAAGTCTTTCCATTTCTTTCATAGACATAGTATGTCTTTGTATCCATCTTTACCTTGATATAATCAACATTATTAGGGTTATCATTCACTGATTCTTTTGAATAAGATGACTTTTCTTCTATATCTTTAATCAAAGAAGAAATCTTATCTTGATTTAATTCATAGACAGTAGTTATTGCACCACCATGTACATGTCCAAATTCCACCTTAGATGTATCTGGCAGATCTAAGGTCTTTTTATTAGAATTAAAACAATACACACCAAATAACATCAATATAATAACTAATACACCCATCTTTTTCATGATATCCACCATGTATCGTTATGCCTCTGTAGACATCCTTTTTCTTCTGATATTTTATGTCCTTTCAAATCTCTTACAACAACCTTTTCATAATATTCATAGTTTTCTGAGGCACAGTCATTGAAATCATCCCATCCATTTTCTATCCACTTAGATAGGTACACCTTATTGTCATCAATAGTGAGTACATTCTCCTGTGGATCCATCTTAAAATGAAACCTTCTAGGATAATAACAAACCAACTCTTCATCCTGACTTATAATATGCACATTTTCACCTATGATACATAAATTATAGGTGTTTATTTTCTTGATATTAAGCTCTGTGACAGTTTCTAATATTTCATCTGGTAAATACTTATAAAGGATCATAATCCCCTTATTATAGTCTCCCTGCAAGAAATAGAAGTAGTTATTTAGGAATACAGGCTTTCCATATAATACATTCTTCTGACGTTTAAAAGGCTGAATGACCTTCCCGTTTTCATAGTCATAGAAGGATATCATAGAACCCTTGTGATTCTTGTGGAACTCATAGAATTCAACATAATCACTTATTGCATATCCAAAACGTGTTTGTCCTTCTATATTATCGATAGTTGTACCATTAACTTGATTAAATTGAATAATATTCATAGGGCACCTCCTACCTCAATTATAACAAAAAGAACTCGTACTTGATTTAGTTATTATAGATCTCTCATAATTTTGATGGATATAGGAAATCATTTGTTTCTCTTGGTTATAAGTAACAGAGATTTCTAATTAATGATCATATAATAAAAAAAGAGGGAGAGCATCATAGACTCTCCCCCGCCTGTAGGCTTCGCAAGTTTCTACAGAACGATCACTACAGGTAGCATACGTTATTTTGAATCTTCTGTCAATAATCAAAAAAATATATTTGTCTCTCTATATTTGTATCATTTACGTTATCAAATTAAATAATTTTCATGAACTGTTTGCCTCAATTAATTTTCCCCTAAGAATAAATAAATCTTAGATTTTGAATACCTATCAAACTTATCTTCTGAATCAAGTATAACTTATTTTATCAGTTATAACTGAAATCTCATGCACAAATCTGAATTTTGTCAGTTATAACTGACAAAATAGAGAAAATAGCCAAAAATGTAAGATATAACTTAAAGGATGATGACCAAACGAGTCATCATCCTTTTTTACTTTTTATCAACAACCTGGAATTTTTCTTGTTACTTATTTTTTTGATTGTGACGTTTCTTATTCCAAAGTGAACCTACCAACATACCGATTGCAGAGATTATTGATCCAGTTACAATCATTCCTAAGTCAGGGAGATTCAGTTTATTAACAGCAATGTTGTTTGCTATTTTGAATGTACCATATTCAGCAAGCATATACATTATGCC